>JGI26060J43896_10000743_pt1 | contig 11968 bp, 10 predicted proteins | sample MarorgKNORR_S2LV_6_FD_43896 | JGI IMG/M metagenome (IMG submission 43896) | reverse complement strand
GTCCCTGAGTTCGAGGAGGGCCATGGGGTGTTCGGTGTATTGCGCTTGGTAAGCGGCGTTTAGCGAGGGCCTTTTGAGCCGCGCCGACTGCTTCCGCCCCCGCCTTTGCGTCCGCCGGATCGTTTCATCATCTGTTCACGGATTTTTTTCTTCTCTTCGTCGGTCATGCTTGCCATGGCGGCCTGCATTTCTTCGCGATCCAGTTTGCCGTCCCCGTTTTTGTCGTACTTCTCGACGAGCGGGTTTTTCTCGGGTTCCGACTTGGCGACAACCTTGCCTTCGATCGAGATCGTTTCGCCGATTTTGTCGTCGTCCGGTTTTTCAATGGCGACGACATCCCCGACCTTCAATCCGTGCAGGACTTCCGTGTGGTTCAGATCGTTCACGCCGACGTCGATCATTGTCTTGTTAAAAACGTCACCATTTTCCACGTAGGCAAAAATCTCGGTGCGCTGTTCCGTCTCGTTGCGCTCGGTGAAAATGGAGGCCAGCGGTGCGGCGACGACGTTGTCCGCCGAGGCGACCGGGATGCTGATGCTGGCGGTCATGCCGGGGATGATGTCCGGGTTGCTGGTCAGCAACTTGATGCGTGTGGAGAAGCCCTTGATGCTGTTACGGATGGTCGCCTGTGGCGCTATCCGCTCGACGATACCATCGATGACGAGGTCGGTGATGGCCTCAATCTCTATTTTCACCGGCTGCTCCTTGCTCATGCGCGCCACGTCCGCCTGGTTGACATGCGCCTGGATGATGAGGTTATTCAGATCGGCAATCTCCATCACCTCGGTGCCGGAACTTTGGCCCCCCGTGCCGGATACCGCCTGGCCGATCGACACCGGTCGGGACAGCACGGTGCAGTCGAAGGGGGCAAGAACACTGGTTTTCGAAAGCTTCTCGAGTGAGAGTTGATAATCATTCTGGGAGCGGTCACGCGAAATGAGGGCCTGCTGGTATTTGATCTTGGCTCGTTCAAAGATTTCCGTGGAAATCAATTCCTCCTCGAAAAGTTGCTTGGAACGCTCAAATTCACTTTTGGCCTGCTCCAGTTGAAGCGTGGCGCTGTCGATCTGCTTTTTGCGGGAATCAATTTCGATCTTGAGATCCTTGTCGTCCAGGCGGAAAAGCAGGTCGCCCTTGACCACGCGGTCGGAGATGTCCACCGGCAACTCGGCGATCTTGCCGTGAACCTCTGGACGTACCGAAACCTTGTCCGCCGGGCTGATTTCACCCGCCACGCGAACCGTGAAATCGATGTCGCGGTTTTCGATGACCTCGGTTGTTTTTCGGCTTTTAACCCCGGCTTTGTTGCTGTTGGGTTGTTCCTTGCCATCCTGCCACTGGAAGTAGCCAAAAACTCCCACTGCCACAAGCAGCGCAACGATAATGATGTTTTTCATAAATGAAAGCAGGTGAGATGGTAGGGGGTAAAACGCGTTCGTTCAATCCAAACGTTCGGCGCCTGTCCGGTTCTCAACCAACCCTATGTACGCATAAAGCCCCGGTAGGTTTCAAAAAATTGCATTTAAGCCAATTCCTTGGCAGGCTACCGATAGGTTCTGGACGGAGGGTGGAGAGGCAACAGATCAAACTGCCGGGTGCAATTTATTTACAACATTCTTTTTGAGGCCTGTTTTATTCTTTCAGCGCCCTACTATTTTTTGAGAATGAGACGCCGTGGCGGGTGGCGGAAGGGGTTCGGCGAGCGGTTGGGCCGGTATTCCACCAAGTTCAAGCAGGCCATCAGCAACCGGGACGTCATCTGGCTGCATGCGGTCAGTGTCGGAGAGGTGAACATTTGCGTGCAACTTATCAAGGTTCTTCAGCCGCGCCTGCCCAACCTTAAACTGGTCGTCTCCACCACCACCACCACGGGGATGAGCGAGTTGCACAAAAAACTCCCCGCCGAGGTTGGCAAGATTTACTACCCGATGGATCGCCGGGTATTTGTCCGGCGCGCCCTGGCCACCATCCGGCCCAAGGCGGTGGTGCTCATCGAGGCCGAGATTTGGCCGAACTTCCTTTGGGGGCTGCAGGCCCGGAAGATCCCGCACTTCCTCGTGAACACCCGCATCTCCGGAAAGTCGTTCAGGGGGTATTGCCGGTTCCGCTTTTTGTTTCGCCGGTTCTTCGCCGGGTTCAGCGGTGTGGGCGCCCAAAGCGAACACGACGCCAAGCGCCTGGTCGAACTTGGGTGCAACAACGAAGTGGTTAACGTGTTTGGCAGTTGTAAATTTGACGGGACAGGAATCAGCCGGGAAAGTCTGCTGGACGTTTCAAACCTGACGCAAAATCTGGGTGTACCGAAAGGCGCACCGTTGCTCGTTGGCGGCAGCACCCACAGCGGCGAGGAGGTGATCCTTGCCCGCTTGGCCAGGCGGTTGCGCGAAAAACACCCCGACCTGTTTCTCGTTTTGGTGCCACGCCATGCCGAGCGCGGCCGTGAAGTGGGCGACGCCCTGGCCAAGCTCGGAGTGCGTTTTGTTTATCGCAGCGAGATCGGCAGCAACACGCCGCCCCGGGAGCAGGGGAGCCTCGACTGCCTGCTCGTTAACACCACCGGCGAGTTGAAATATTTTTACGAGGAGGCTGCGGTCGTGTTCATAGGCAAAAGCCTCACGGCGCAGGGCGGCCAAAACCCGATCGAACCGGCCGGCTTGGCCAAGCCGATCGTGTTCGGCCCGCACATGGGGAATTTCGAGGAAATCACGTCCAAGTTTCTGGCCAATGATGCCGCAATCCAAGTAGCGGATGAAGCCGGCCTTGAGTCGGCAATCGACAATTTGCTCAGCGACGAAACCAAGCGGATCGCGCTTGGACAATCGGCACGAAAAGTGGTTCAAAGCAACGAAGGAGCCGTCGAGCGCACCGTCGAAATGATCCTCTCAGGCATCAAAACAGGCGAAATGGTACAAAAATACTGAGTTTTCATCCTNTGTTTTNAGTTGAAAAAACTNCCAAAAAACCGTTGACAGCAGNTCAAATCGGCTTAATCTCAATAAAATCTATCGGGTATAGGTAATTTATTTTGGAAGCAACATTGGCCAACGATTCAGTCTCCGATCTCGGCTTTGATCTGCGCGAGACCAACGCTCGCCTCGAGCAGGCGTCCGCCTCCGAGCGTTTGGCCTGGGCGTCCGGTCAATTCGGTGATGGGTTGGTGTTGTCCTCGAGTTTTGGTGCCCAGGCGGCGGTGATGCTGCACCTTGCCACGCAGGTTCGACCAGACATCCCAGTGATTTTTGTCGATACCGGTTATCTGTTTCCCGAGACCTACGAGTTTGCAGAGAGCTTGGCCAAGCGACTGGAGGTGAACCTGAAAGTTTACCGCTCCAAGCGAAGCCCGGCTTGGCAGGAGTCGATCGACGGCAAGCGATGGGAGGAAGGGGTGAAAGGGATCGANGCCTATAACGCGGAGAACAAGGTCGAGCCGATGAACCGTGCGCTGGACGAGTTGAACGCCACCGCCTGGCTTGCCGGCCTTCGTCGGCAACAGAGCGTGTCGCGCGAAACCCTTCCTGTGCTCGCCTTGGCCAGGGGCAGGGTGAAGGTGCATCCGATCATCGACTGGACGGACAAAAACGTGCACGACTACCTGAAGGCCAACANNCTCCCGTACCACCCGCTTTGGGAGCATGGCTACATCTCCATCGGCGACACGCACACNACGCGCAGGCTTGAGGACGGGATGAGCGAGGAGGAGACGCGCTTCTTCGGACTGAAGCGCGAGTGCGGCCTGCACGAGGGGACGGATACGGACTTCGCCATCTGATGTCGTCGCCGGAAAACATTCACCCGACTTTCGGGCAGTTGCTCGGCCGCGAGGCCAAGGAGGCGCTGCTNAAGCAGCGAGGGTCGGTTGTTTGGCTGTACGGCTTGTCCGGCAGTGGCAAGAGCACCCTGGCCAACGCGCTGGAACGGCGNCTGCACGGGGAGGGCGTTTTCACCCAGGTGCTCGATGGCGATAATATCCGCTCCGGCTTGAACCGTAATCTTGGCTTCTCGGATGACGACCGGCGGGAAAACATCCGGCGCATTGCCGAGGTGGCCAAGCTCTTCGCCAACGCGGGCGTGGTGACGGTTGCGTCGTTCATCTGCCCGCGAAACGAGCTTCGGGCGATGGCCCGTGAGATCGTTGGCCAGGCGGATTTTCTGGAGGTGTACGTCGAGTGCAGTTTTGAAACGTGCGAGCGGCGCGATGTGAAGGGCCTGTACGCCAAGGCCAAGGCCGGTGAGTGAAGCAGTTCACCGGCAGGGATTCCACGTTCGAGCCGCCCGAGCCGCGCGAGGCTGCCGAGCTGATTTTGAACACCGACGAGCAGGGCGAGGACGAATCTATCGAGCAACTTTACCGGGCTGTGCATCCGCGCGTGGCACTGCCCAATGCATAGAATGAGCGAACACAAAAGCTATCAACTGACCCATTTGGAGCAACTGGAGGCCGAGTCCATCTTCATCATGCGAGAGGTGGCCGCGCAATTCGGCAAACCGGCGTTGTTGTTTTCCGGCGGCAAGGATTCCATCGTGATGGTGCGCTTAGCGCAGAAGGCTTTTTGGCCGTCCAAGCTGCCGTTCCCGCTGGTGCACGTGGACACCGGGCACAACTTCGGCGAGACGATTGTGTTCCGCGATCGCTTGGCCAAGGAGGTCGGTGCGGAGTTGATTATCGGCAGCGTGCAGGCGGAGATTGAGGCCGGCCGGGCCAGGGAGGAAACCGGCCCGAACCCAAGCCGCAACCGCCTGCAGATCCCCGCGCTACTCAACGCCATCGAGCAGCATAAGTTCGACGCCTGCCTCGGTGGCGCGCGGCGCGATGAGGAAAAGGCGCGCGCGAAGGAACGTTTCTTCTCCCACCGCGACTCGTTCGGCCAGTGGGACCCGAAGAACCAGCGGCCCGAGTTGTGGAACCTGTTCAACGGCCGGATGGACTTTGGCGAGCACTTCCGCATTTTCCCGATCAGCAACTGGACAGAGATGGATGTGTGGCAGTACATCAAGATGGAGGACATCTCGCTGCCGAGCATTTACTTTTCGCATGAGCGCGAGTTCGTCCGGCGCGACGGTGTGCTGCTTGGCCGGTGTGAGCACATCACGCTGCTCGAGGGCGAGCAGTGGGAGTGCGCCAACGTGCGCTGCCGCACCGTCGGCGACATGACCTGCACCGGCATGGTCGAGAGTNTCGCCAACAACGTGGACGACATCATCGAGGAAGTCGCCGCCGCGCGCCAAACTGAGCGAGGCGGCCGCGCCGACGACAAGCGCGGTGAAACCGCAATGGAAGATCGGAAGAAAGAGGGGTATTTTTAGTTTTAATGAGTGCCGAAACGAAGGGCTATTTAGACATGGATCTGCTGCGGCTCACAACCGCGGGCAGTGTGGATGACGGCAAAAGCACGCTCATAGGGCGGTTGCTCTATGACTGCAAGTCGATCTTCGAGGACCAGTGGGAGGCGATTGAGCAGTCGAGCAAGCAACGCGGCGATGAGAATGTGAACCTTGCGTTGCTCACCGACGGATTGCGCGCCGAGCGTGAGCAGGGTATCACGATTGATGTGGCGTATCGTTATTTCGCCACGCCCAAGCGCAAGTTCATCATTGCCGACACGCCCGGCCACATCCAGTACACGCGCAACATGGTCACCGGCGCGTCCACGGCGAATCTGGCGATCATCCTCATCGACGCGCGTCACGGNGTCATCGAGCAGACCTGCCGCCACTCGTTTATCGCCAGCCTGCTNCAAATCCAGCACATCATNGTCTGCGTGAACAAGATGGATCTCGTCGATTGGAGTGAGGACCGCTTCAACGAGATCGTTGGCCAGTACAAGGAATTCGCCTCGCGCCTCGAGGTGCCGCACATTGACTTCATCCCCATCAGCGCATTGCTGGGCGACAACGTCGTGGAGCGTTCGGCGAACATGGACTGGTACCAGGGCAGCCCGTTGCTTTACACGCTCGAGACGATGTACATCGGCAACGAGCACAACCACGTGGACGCGCGGTTCCCGGTGCAGTGGGTCATCCGGCCGCACAGCGACGAGTGGCACGACTTCCGCGGCTACGCCGGGCGCGTGGCCGGTGGCGTGTTCAAGCCGGGTGATGAGGTGACCGTGATGCCAAGCGGCTTCCAGTCGCGCGTCAAGGGCATCCACGACATCCACGGCGACGTGCCGGAAGCCTTCGCCCCGATGTCCGTGACGGTCACCCTCGAAGACGAGATCGACATCAGTCGCGGCGACATGATCGTCAAGCAAAACAATCCGCCGCAAAGCAGCCAGCAAATTGAGGCGATGATTTGCTGGTTCAGNTCAGAGGCCAACCTGGAGGAACGCGGCCGTTACACTCTGCGCCACACCACCAACGACGTGAAATGCCTGGTGAAGGAGCTGAAGTANAAGATGGACATCAACACACTGCACAAGCTGAAGGAGGACCGGGAGGTGCGGCTTAACGACATCGCCCGCGTCTCGCTGCAGACCAGCGCCCCGCTGCACTTNGATCGCTACCGTCGCAACCGTGCCACGGGCAGCTTNATCCTCATCGACGAGCAGACGAACAGCACCGTCGCCGCCGGGATGATCGTGGGCTGAGGAGAGAGACGAATTGACACGTGGTCCGTCATTTCAGGTTTCCCNCAAACATTTGCCGTACAGGGTTTAGTAAACNTTGCGGATCATGCGGGTGTCGCTGTGACGGGCCTCGGCAAAGAAGCNCCGTTTTGTGGCAACTCTGTGACAGGGNTGATGGATCGCTGGCGTCTTGACTACACCCACCGTCAAGGGCATAAGCTGCCCAGCCGCTTTTGCGGCCTGATGTGTCAAATTTTATAGAGAAATCAAGTAAACGACTGAAGGAAATATGACGACTGAAAGCAAGTGCCCGGTATTGGGCGGATCTCACAGACACACGGCGGTTGGGGCCACAGCGAACCAGCATTGGTGGTCAAATCAACTGAACCTGAAGGTTCTCCACCAGAATTCTCCGCAGTCGGATCCGATGGGTGAGGNGTTCAACTACGNTGAGGAATTCAAGACGCTCGATTTGGACGCCCTGAAGCAGGACATCGAGGCGGTGATGACCACGTCGCAGGACTGGTGGCCGGCGGACTACGGCCACTACGGACCGCTCTTCATTCGGATGGCGTGGCACAGCGCGGGCACGTACCGAATCGGCGATGGCCGTGGCGGCGCGAGCTCCGGCACGCTCCGCTTTGCGCCGCTGAACAGTTGGCCCGACAACGTGAGCCTCGACAAGGCGCGCCGGTTGCTCTGGACGGTTAAGCAGAAATACGGCCGGAAAATCTCGTGGGCCGACTTGATGGTTTTCACTGGCAACTGTGCGCTGGAGTCGATGGGATTAAAGACGTTTGGTTTCGCCGGCGGGCGCGAGGATGTCTGGGAGCCCGAAGAGGATATTTACTGGGGGCCGGAGGACACGTGGCTCGGTGACGAGCGTTACAGCGGCGAGCGGGATCTCGAGAATCCTCTTGGCGCCGTACAAATGGGCCTTATTTATGTAAATCCGGAAGGGCCGAACGGCACCCCGGATCCGCTCGCCGCAGCCGTGGACATCCGGGAGACGTTCGCTCGCATGGCGATGGATGACGAAGAGACTGTTGCGCTCATTGCTGGCGGACACACTTTCGGTAAAGCCCACGGCGCCGCCGACCCCGACGAGCACGTCGGCCCCGAGCCCGAAGGGGCCAGTCTCGAGGAGCAGGGCCTCGGCTGGAGGAACAGCTTTGGCAGCGGCAGCGGCGGCGACACGATCTCCAGCGGATTGGAGGGCGCATGGACCACCGACCCGGTGAAGTGGGACAACAATTACTTTGAAAACTTGTTCGGCTACGAGTGGGAACTGACGAAGAGCCCGGCCGGGGCGTCGCAGTGGACTCCCAAGGATGAATCCGCGCAGGGCAGTGTGCCGGATGCTCACGATTCGTCGAAGCAGCATGCGCCGATGATGTTCACGACGGACCTCGCGTTGAAGATGGACCCAATCTATGCGCCGATTTCAAAACGCTTCCACGAAAACCCGGAAGCGTTTGCCGACGCCTTTGCCAAGGCGTGGTACAAGTTGACCCACCGCGACATGGGGCCGGTCTCGCGGTGCCTCGGCGCGTTGGTGCCCGAGCCGCAGTTGTGGCAAGACCCCGTCCCCGAGGTCGATCATGAGTTGATTGGCGAGCAAGACATCGCGGATCTCAAGGGCAAGATTCTCGCCTCGGGACTTTCCATTTCCCAACGGGTCTCGACTGCATGGGCTTCGGCGGCGACGTTCCGCGGGACCGACAAGCGCGGTGGGGCGAACGGAGCGCGCATTCGCCTCGCGCCGCAGAAGGATTGGGAAGTCAACAATCCGGCCGAACAGGCGAAGGTGCTGGAGACGCTGGAGCAAATTCAGAATAACTTCAACAGCGCGCAGTCCGGCGGCAAGCAGGTCTCGCTCGCGGACGTGATCGTGCTGGGCGGGTGTGCGGCGGTCGAGGAAGCTGCGAAGGCCGCTGGGCACGACGTGCAGGTTCCCTTCACACCGGGACGCACCGACGCGTCGCCGGAGCAAACTGATGTGGACTCATTCGCCGTGCTCGAGCCGACCGCCGACGGATTCCGCAATTATTTCCGGGACGGGCACACGCGAACGGCGGAGGAGCTGCTGGTGGATCGGGCGCAGATGCTGACGCTTACCGCTCCCGAGATGACGGTGCTAATCGGCGGCATGCGCGTCTTGAATGCAAACACCGGCCAGTCCGAACTCGGCGTTTTCACCAAGCGGCCCGAGACGTTGACCAACGATTTTTTTGTAAACCTGCTCGCCATGGGCACGGAGTGGAAGAAGTCCTCCAAGTGCGAGCACTTTTACGAGGGACGCGATTCCGGCACGGGCGAGGTCAAGTGGATGGGCACCGCCGTCGACCTCGTTTTTGGTTCGAACTCCCAACTCCGAGCCATCGCGGAAGTCTACGCCTGTGACGACTCGCAGCAGGCATTCGTGCAAGACTTCGTGGCCGCGTGGGACAATGTGATGAATCTCGACCGCTTCGACCTTTGACCCACGTCCGCGGAATGGGTCGTAGAGTCCTTGGCCTCCCACAAACCTCGCAGCTTTAGCTCGGTGGTGTTGCAAGGCAGCGCGTAAAATCAATCTTCCCAGTCCTTCGCGCGTGTGAGGGCTTTGTTCCAGCCGTTGAAAAGTTGGCGGCGCGCGGCGGGTTTCATGCGTGGGGCGAAACGCTTGTCCTGTTGCCACTGGGTCGCGATGTCCTTTTGCGATTTCCAGTAACCGACGGCAAGCCCCGCCAAATACGCCGCGCCGAGCGCGGTGGTCTCGGTGATGCGAGGGCGGACAACGGGCACGTTTAGCAAATCGCTCTGAAACTGCATCAGCAGATTGTTCGCGCTTGCGCCGCCGTCCACGCGGAGTTCCTTCAACCGCACGCCCGCGTCGGCCTCCATGGCGGTTAGGACGTCGCGCACTTGATAAGCGATGCCCTCGAGCGCGGCGCGGGCGATGTGGGCCTTGGTGGCGCCGCGGGTGAGGCCGCACAAAATGCCGCGCGCGTGTTGGTCCCAGTGCGGCGCGCCGAGCCCGGCGAAGGCGGGCACAAGGTANACGCCGCCGTTGTCCGGCACGCTGGCGGCGAGTTTTTCAATCTCGGCGGCGGACTTGAAAAAGTTCAGCCCGTCGCGCAGCCATTGCGTCACCGCGCCGGCGATGAAGATGCTGCCCTCGAGCGCGAACTCCGTGCGGCCGCCGATGCGCCACGCGACGGTTGTGAGCAGATTGTTTTTGGACGGCATCGGTTTCGCGCCGGTTTGCATCAGCATGAAGCAGCCGGTGCCGTACGTGTTTTTCACCATGCCGGGGCGNGTGCAGCATTGGCCGAAGAGGGCGGCTTGCTGGTCGCCCGCGATGCCGGCGATGGGGATGGNTTTGCCAAACACGGTTGTCTCGCCAACGACTTCGCTGGAGCCGCGCACTTCGGGCAANACGCTGCGGGGCACCTTGAAAATTTTCAGCAGCTCCGCGTCCCAATCGCCGGTGCGGAGGTTGTAAAGCATCGTGCGCGAGGCNTTGCTGGCGTCGGTGACGTGCGTGGTGCCGCCGGTGAGTTTCCANATGAGCCACGTGTCCATCGTGCCAAAAACGAGCCTTCCCTGCCGAGCGAGTGCGCGCGCGCCTTTTACATTTTTCANCAGCCACGCGATTTTGGTGGCGGAAAAATAGGCATCGATGACAAGGCCGGTCTTGCGGCGGATGAGCGGCACCTTGCCGGTGGCTTTGAGCCGGTCGCATTCCTTCGCGGTGCGGCGATCCTGCCACACGATGGCGTTGGCGATTGGCTTGCCGGTTTGGCGATCCCACAGCAGCGTGGTCTCGCGCTGGTTGGTGATGCCGATGGCGGCGATGTGGGCGGCGGTGAGTCTGGCTTTTTTCATCGCGGCCTTGGCGGTGGCGAGTTGGGTTTTCCAAATGGCCTCGGCATCGTGCTCGACCCAGCCGGGTTTGGGGAAAATTTGGGGGAACTCCTTCTGCGCCACCGCTTTCACGCGCCCGGCGCGGTCAAAGACAATTGCGCGCGAACTGGTCGTGCCTTGATCGAGTGCGAGGATATATTTCATTTTTATTTAACAAGGATGTTCACGATGTGCATGATAATTTTTTTATCCTGAATATCGTGAACATCCGTGTTCAATAATGGTTTCAAATCCAGAGCATCTTGTAGACCCAAGCGCCGAGGACGCCGCCGATGCACGGGCCGACGACAGGGATCCACGCGTAGCTCCAGTCTGAGCCGCCCTTGCCGTGAATGGGCAGCAGCGCGTGGGCAATGCGCGGGCCGAGGTCGCGCGCGGGGTTGATGGCGTAGCCGGTGGGGCCGCCGAGGGAAAGGCCAATTGAAAAAACGAGCAGGCCGACAAGCAATGGTTTCAGGCCGAATTCCCATTGCTTTTGCATTTCCTTTTGTTCAGCGGTCATGACCTCGGGCGAAAGGATGGCGAGCACGCCGAGCACGAGGGCAAAGGTGCCGATGATTTCGCAGAGCAGGTTGGCGAACGGCTTGCGAATGGCGGGCGCGGTGGAGAACACGCCGAGCTTGGCTGCGGGATCGTCGGTGGCTTCCCAATGGGGCAGGTAGGCGAGCCAAACAGTGGCTGCGCCGAGGATGGCGCCGAGCATTTGCGCCGTCACGTATTTGGGAACGTCGTGCCACGGCAATTCGCCGATGCTCGCCAAGCCAAGGGTTACTGCGGGATTGATGTGTGCGCCGCTCACATTCACCACCGCGTACACGGCGATGGTTACGGCTAGACCCCAGCCGGCGGTGATGACGATCCAGCCCGAGTTGTGTCCGCCGGTTTTTTTTAGGCTGACATTAGCGCACACGCCGCCGCCCAGCAGTATGAGCAGGAAGGTGCCGACCAGTTCCGCGGTGAAGACACTCACGCGGCACACTATAGCGGGCGAGCGGCCCGCGAACAGGAAAGAATGACTGCCGGGCGGTTACTTGCCCCCGCGCTTGGCCAAGCGGCCTGCGGCTTACAGCCCCTTGTCGATCATCAGCTTGAGCAGGTCGCCGACGCGGTTGGAGTAGCCCCACTCGTTGTCGTACCAGCTTACCAGCTTGAAGAAGTTTTCATTCAACTCCATGCCGGCGCCTTGGTCGTAAATGCTCGAGTCGGCGCAGTGGATGAAGTCGGTGCTCACCACGGCATCCTCGGTGTAGCCGAGAATGTTTTTCAGGTACGTCTCGCTGGCGTTTTTCATCGCGGCGGAGATTTCGTCGTAGCTGGTGCTCTTTTCAGTCTTGAAGGTCAGATCCACGACCGAGGTGGTCGGGGTCGGCACGCGGAACGCCATGCCGCTCAACTTGCCCTTGACCTCCGGGCAGACGAGGCTCACCGCCTTGGCGGCGCCGGTGCTGGCCGGGATGATGTTGGTGGCGGCGGCGCGGCCGTCGCGCCATGCC
>JGI26060J43896_10000741_pt1 | contig 11982 bp, 12 predicted proteins | sample MarorgKNORR_S2LV_6_FD_43896 | JGI IMG/M metagenome (IMG submission 43896) | reverse complement strand
CAAAAAAGAAAGAAGAAGAAGCAAAAAAAACATATGAAGAATTATTAGAGGAGCAACTTACTGAGGAAGANATCACTGGTTTCCAAATAGATAAAACTGATATGGATAGATTATCTAACAAGGTTTGTGAAATTGTAGCTGGGTATGAAACAGAAGGAATGTTCCAAAGTGAGCTTTGGAAAAAATTAAAGCTGTCCAGCAGAGACGGTTCACGCTTGGCATTAAAATTGGAAAGAATGGGAATGATTTCACGAGAAAAAATATTAGAAAATGGAAGATGGACATACAAATTAATAATTAAAAGAACACCTGTTAGCACATCTTCTTTAGAGGGAGCACCATGTTTGACATGTCCAGTAGAAGCACAATGTTCAATTGATGGTGAAATTAGTCCAAAAACCTGTAAATTTATTGACGATTGGGTTCGTATAGAAAGTAAGCATAGTAATTAAAAATGAAATTAATAGATGCAAGGAAAGATCATTATAGAAAATTAGCCCATGAAGAAGGTTATAGAAGCAGATCTTCTTACAAACTAAAAGAACTCAACAAATCTTATCGAATAATTGGACCAGGTTATTTTGTTTTAGATTTAGGATGTGCACCAGGAGGTTGGACACAGGTTGCAANACAACTTGTTGGGAATAAAGGAAAAGTGATGGGAGTAGACACATCATTTGTAGAAGAAATTCCAGGAGTGCATATNCTAAAAGCAANTGTTGATAGTGATTATATAGCAGAAGAAGTTTTTTCCTTTTTTGGGAAAAAANTAAATGCTGTAATATGTGATCTTTCCCCTCAAGTAACTGGAAATTGGGCTATAGATCATTCAAGACAAATCTCATTGAATTATGCGGCAGAAAAAATTATGGAGAAAGTTTTAGTAAAAAAAGGAAATGCACTTTTCAAANTTTTTGACGGTGAATATTCGAATGAATTTTATCAATTCATGAAAAAAAAATTTTCTAAATCTAAACTGACAAAACCAAAGGCTAGCAGAAAACCAAGTAGTGAATTGTATTGTACATGTCTAGGATATAGCAATTAGTTTTTGAATAACTTTACAACTTCATCTATTGTACAATTAGTTCTGAATCCTGTAGGATTTAGTGAAGTTGGACTAGCCAAATAGCCTGTATCTTGAAGTATTTTGATGGCATTTTTCATTTTTATAGGTGCTCCCTTAATTTTAGAGGCAATTTTATCAAGAGTATAATATGTAGCAGGCATTTCAGCTTCTGAAACAGATTTTTCTAAAATTCCTACACATTTTTTATCTACTATAAATTTTGGAATTTCATTTAACATACTGTTCACAAATTTTTTATCAAATAATTGCCCTATCCAAAGTGGTCCTGCAGAATTCAATTCTCCATTACATTTATCACAGCAACTACTAGATTTTTTTTCTACTATTCTATTACCACATTTAAAACAATGTGAAATATATCCCAAGTTTTGATTTTGATCTTTTTTTGTTAATACTTTTACGAATATTCTGTAATAATGCATATGAGTTTGAACAAATTGTGGAATAATCTGTATGCCTAATCTACCAGATACAGCATAAAGACAACCCAGTATTAGTCTTATTGCTATCTCATTTGAATATTCTGTTTTAATTGGAACTCCGTAGTATTTTCTTTTACAAGCATTTTTTGCCAGACCATGTAAAACCTGCATATCTGTAGCAGTCACTGATAGTAATCCACCATGCATTGTAGCTCTGATAGAACAATCAAAATATTTTGTTGGTGAGCCAAACGGATCAATATCTACAACTGATCCCCTACTGTCTTTCTGTGAAAATAGACTAAAAAAACGACAGGTTTCATTTTCAGAGATTTCAAAATTTGATATGTTATTCAATTTAGCAGATCTTTGAGCTACATCAAGCGCATCAGAATTCACATCATTTATTACAACTTTTTCAACATCTTTTATTTCNTTTGCCACTCTAAGTGATCTAGCACCAACGCCTGCTAGCCCATCTAGAAAGATCTTTGGTTTATCAAAATCATTCCAGAATGCTGAATATGCTAAAATTGAAAAATCTCTATTTAGTTTTGCTGCAGGATTAAAAAAAACTGGTTTTTTTGGAGGGACTTTATCACTGATGGATTTATCAAGAACAAGAATTTTTGTACTACCTTCTGTTATCTCTACAAATTTTTCTTTTATTCCTTGCAATAGTTTTCTTGAATTCTTTTTACCTATAACGGTTAATACCATCAAAAAGTGGAAAATCTCATGCAGATTTGTGGAATTGATGATGCTGGAAGGGGTTCAATGATTGGTCCTCTTGTAATTGCTGGAATATCAATAGAGAAAAAGAACATAAAAAAGCTAAAATCAATTGGTGTTCGTGATTCTAAAAAACTTGCTCCAAAAACACGTGAAATTTTATATAAGAAGATAATTAAAATCGTCGATAATTATCATATAATAAAAATTCCTCCCAAAACAATAGATCGGTATGTTTCAAATCATAACCTCAATCATTTGGAAGCGGAAACTATGGCTAAAATAGTTTTGAAGCTACACCCAGACACTTCTTATGTTGATTCATGTGATGTTGATTACAAACGATTTGGTAAAGAAATATCTGCGCTATCTTCAAATGCAAAAATTAAATCATCTCATCATGCAGATAGTAGGTTCATTGTGGTTGCAGCAGCATCAATACTCGCAAAAGTTAATCGTGATAAATCTATTCACCGATTGAATAAAAAATTTAATCTTGGTAGCGGTTACCCATCTGACAAAAAAACTATTAAATCTGTAAAGAAAATATTAAATTCTTACAAGAGACCACAACCATTTATTCGTACTAGTTGGAAACCAGTCCAAAAAATTATCAATATTAGTAACTAATTTAATGATGTTGCAATTATCATTGCATGATCCTTATCATATGGTTTCAGATCAATTGATTGCTTAATTTCAAAATCTAAGTTTAATTTTTTAATTTCGTTACTGATTATGTGTTTTGGTTCTTTAGTTACATCTATACTCCTTGCTTTTATTGTTAAAAATAAATATCCTTTGGGCTTCAAATACATTTTACAATTTTCTATTGCAATGTTAGTTTGATCTGGTTGTGCAATATCAACATAAACTACATCAACTTTATTATAAATTGAAAAGTATTCTTTTGGCTGTCTAGCATTTTGAATTATTGGAACTATGTTTTTCCTATAACATGCAACTCTGTCTAAAAAATCTCGTGCAACTCTACTTGAATGCTCGATACCGAATATAGTCCCATTTGGCCCAACTATATCTGATATATGACTAATTGTTGTTCCAGTAGAAACTCCAAGATATAGCACATTTGATTTTTCCTTGAATGGAAAATGTTCCAAATCATTCATTATTGAGGCAGCCAATTTACTTCTGAAAGGATCCCACGTTCTATACTCAATCCCTTTTGATAGAACGAATTTTTCGTTGTAAACCTGATTTCCTGGAACTAAATTTTTTGTGGCTAGTCTTTTTTCACCATCAATTGTGAACCAAAAAACATTATCTTTGACGTCTTCCAAAGTCCCTACGCTTTCTATTCTTAAATCTATCAGGCTTCCTTCTTTGTTTTGATTTGTTATTTTTATCAAAATTTTGTCGTGGTGGTCTGTCAACTGGTTCACTATATTTTGTCTCAATTTCTTTCACTCTAATATTTAATTTATCAAGAAGTGTTTGATTCACACCTACTCCATGTACATCTACTCTAGCAGCAATTGATGCCTTTGCAGCTACAGCTCTTGCAATTTTACCTCGTTGCCATCTTGGCGCTGCATGTACTATTGTATGCTGAAACAATAATCCATGTTTTGGAGGATTTGAACCTGTTTTTAAAGAACGAAACAAAGCCTTTTCAGCTCCTAAAATTTGAATTGTACTTGCAGGCATTGTTGATAACCTGTTTAAACTTCCTGCCTTTGCCAAAATTCTTGCACCAACTGTAGTACCAAGTATTGCAGAAATATTAGGTGCCACTTGTTTCATTTGCTCATCTATTTGCGTCTCTAAACTTTTTCTCATATCAAATAATTCTAGGATATTTTTAGCTAACATCTGAACAATTGCAAGATTTTCTTCTGAAATATCCCCACCACGGCTTTTTTCTCTCACTAATGATAGCATTTGTACTTTTGAATCAGGAAATCCCGCATCAACAAACACATTATCTGNCATATTTTCTCTTTTACCAGATATGACAATTTGTGCATAGCCATTTACACTATCTATAATATTATCAAGCTCAGGAAAATGTAAGCCATACCATTCCCTTAACCTAGAACTAATTCCATTAATTATTTTATCAGTGTCGTCCAAAGTATTAATTGCTTGAATTATATGAAGATCAGGGCTACTTGAAACCTCTGTAATTTTAGATGATGATAAATTTATTGCAAACTCTCTTAGTTTTTGAATAGAATCATTTTCATCCTTAGCAAACTCGGCATTAACTAGAACTTCTGGTTTAGTTAATTGAATATCTTCCATTTCACTTTCTGACATAACCTGTGTTTCAATATCTTTTTTCTTTAACAAGTCATTTAATGCTAAATCATTTACAAGTACATCTTTTCGTTTCTCAAGTAGAAACTTGGAAAGTTCATTAATCTCTGATTTACCTTTTTTTACAGAAACATATTCATCCGCTGGCTCAGAAAAAGGGAATGTTTTGATACATGTTTTATCATCAAAAACTGCAATTCCTAATTCAGTTAGGATAACCCTGAACATAACAAATGTGATATTTACACCTCATTAAAAGTTAACAATAATGTTTGATACTCAACTATTATATGAGAATACTATTAAACTATTCAGAGTGAAACCTAGCCTCTCAACTTCAATAGGAACATTAACTTTGGAGAGGCCAACTATTCTTGCTTCTGGTATTTTAGGAATCTCACTTGATATTTTTGAACGTTTATACCGTTCTGGAGCAGGTGCTGTTGTCACAAAATCATTGAGTAAAGAGCCATGGGATGGTTATGTAAATCCAACAATCTTTAGTGTGAAAGGTGGTGGTTGGCTAAACGCAGTGGGATTGGCAAATCCGGGCGCTACTGAATTTTCAAATATGATTTCAAAAAGTCATGAGGTTCCAATAATTGTAAGTTTAGTTGGATCAACCGAGGATGATTTTGATTTTATGGTAAAACAATTTGAAAATTGTAAGATTTCAGCCTATGAATTGAATTTGTCATGTCCACATGTTGCTAAAGTTGGTCTTGAGGTTGGTGATGATGTTGAACTTGTAAAAAAAATTGTAAAAAAGGTAAAATCAAATACAAACATTCCTGTTATAGCAAAAGTAGGACTGGGAACTACAAACTATCTAGATACTGTTGGTGCAGCCTGTGAGGCTGGTGCAGATGGTATTACTGCAATTAACACAATTCGTGCAATGGCTATAGATGTTGAAACTCAGAAACCNATTCTTAGTAATAAAATTGGTGGCTTGTCTGGAACTCCAATTAAGCCAATTGCTGTAAGATGTGTTTATGAAATTTCATCCAAGTTTGATGTTCCGATAATTGGATGTGGTGGAATTTCTACATGGCAAGATGCTGTAGAATTTATTCTTGCTGGAGCAAGTGCTGTACAGTTTGGAAGTGTATTAGGTGAACATTGGACAGAAGTTTTCGCAGAGATAAATAATGGTATCAAAAATTATATGGACAAAAATGGATATTCGAAAATGAGTGAAATGATTGGAAATGCTAAGAGATCCTAACATTCATCATATGTGCACAATTGAAAAAATTATTGACGAAACACCAACTGTTAGAACATTAATCTTCTCTGATGAAATATTATCTAATGTTCTTCCAGGTCAATTTGCAATGGTATGGATTCCAGGTGTGAATGAAATACCTATGAGTGTAATGGTCACTCAAGAAAAAGGTAAAGCTGCATTTACAGTTAGAAAACGCGGTGAATCATCAACTGCAATGTATAATCTTAAAGTTGGTGATTATATCGGAATTCGTGGTCCATATGGAAACCATTTTGATATTAAAGATGGCAAACTATTGTTAGTTGGGGGAGGAACTGGTCTTGTTCCTTTACTACGTCTGATTACTTTCTGTAAACCTTTCCATAACATTACTTTGCTGATTGGTTCTCAAACAAAAGAAGAAGTATTCTTTGAAGATCTAGCAAACAAACTCCTTGAAAAAAATGAACATCGGGTTATACCAGTTACAGAAGATGGTACATATGGAAAAAAAGGATTTGTTACAGATGTTGTGGAAGAATTACTTGATGAGAATAGTTTTGATGCAATCTATACTTGTGGACCAGAGATAATGATGTACAAGACTGTAAACCTGGCCATATCAAACCAGATCACTGTCCAAGCAAGCCTTGAACGTATGATGAAATGTGGTATTGGCATATGTGGAAGTTGTTGCATCAATGAAGATCTGGCATGCCGTGACGGTACTATTTTTGAAGGAAACCATCTGATACAAAGTGATGAATTTGGGCAATTTCATCGAACAAAATCTGGAAAATTAGAAAAAATATAGCCAGAAATCTCAAAAGGTTTAAAATAAATCATTAAAGTCCTACGTTAGTGTAATGACAAGTCCAAAAATCGTATTAACTGCGGATCGAACATTGATGTCTGAATATCGTGGACTTTCATTGGCTACATTTTTTGGTTGTGCACCTGCACTTAATCCAAATCGTGATAAAAGCAGTATTTTGTACAAAATTTTAGGAAACCAAGTAACACCAAAAATTTTATTTGATTTTATCTGTAATTATGCTCCTCATAATAACGGTGTGGCAAAATTTGCTCCATATGGTTTGCGTAAAGTCGAAGCTGGATTACTTCGTGATGGCTTCAAGCGTGAGGATGTTGTAGTTGCACATCCTGATCACATTGAAAAATTCATTGGACCAGAAACTGAGGTCGTTGGNACNCATGAAATGGATCCGCTTGGAATGGGGCCAGTAACTATGACGTTCACATATGGAAGAAAGCAGATGTCTTATGATGAGTTTTATTGCCGTCACCTACATCAGCGAATCAACGCTGCAAAGAAAAAAACTGGAAGTCATGCAAAAGTTATTGCAGGTGGTTCTGGTACTTGGCAATATAATTATGCACCTGAAAAGATTGGTGAATATGGTTTGTATGCAATTTTAGAAGGTGAACTTGGCGGAATTGCTCCCGAAATAGATGGACATGCGGGTAATTTCTTTAATTATCTAATTGATGGTCAATTTGAAAATATGGATCCTTTCAGAAAAAGAAAGGACTTCAAGGTTGACATTAAAGAATTTAAACGCAGTGACAAGACACATCATGGAAGATTTGTAAACTTTTGGGATAGACCAGATCTGGATGAAATTCCGGAAATTGTTGAACCATCTATGCACGGTATGATAGAGGTGATGCGTGGTTGTGGAAGAGGCTGTAAGTTTTGTGATGTCACGTTAAGATCATTAAGATATTATTCTCCAGAAAAAGTGAAAAAGGAAATTGAAGTAAACATAAAGAAGGGTGGTGTTGATAGAGCATGGATTCATAGCGATGATATTTTCGTCTATGGTATGGATCCTACTACCACAAAAAATATGGAACCAAACCGTGACGCTCTTGAGGAATTATTCACAGCAATCATGTCTACTGGTGTTAAGCATACAAACCCAACTCATGGAACACTGGCGGGTGCAATTGCAGATGAGAGATTAGTTCCTAACTTGTCAAAGATAACTAACGCTGGTCCAAACAACCTGACAGGAATTCAATGTGGATTGGAAACAGGAAGTGTAAGATTAATTGAAAAATATGCTGATAGAAAATTGGCACCGTATCAACCAGAAGAATGGCATTGGGTTGTAAAAGAGGCTGTTAAAACTTTAAATGAGAATTATTGGATTCCTGCATTCACATTAATTATGGGTCTTGATAATGATGAAACACCAGAAGATGGTTGGGAAACGATTAGACTAATCAGTGAGCTTGAACGAGAACAGCCTGATTCTATGTTTACAGCTACTCCATTAACATTCGTCCCCATAGGTTTGCTTGAGAAATCAGAGTTTTATGATATAGGTAGTGGTGATGATCCAACACAACTAGGTGTGATGTATAAGACTTGGCAGCATAATTTCAAATACGGAATCAAGAAATTTATGACTAAAACTGGTCAGAAAGGTTCTGTTAGACGAACTGCTTTTAATGGTCTTGCTAGAACTTTGGGTGGTATTCCACTCGGTGCAATGGAAAAATTTGCAAGAAGAAGAGGCCCTAAGTTTGAAAGAGTTATCGAAAAGATCAAGACAAACTACTGGTAGTCAAAATATACAAATACATAAATTTGAACAATTTTAGATAATATCATGCCAACTCACGGTTCTCTTACAAAGGCAGGAAAAGTTAGAGGTCAGACACCTAAGATAGAAGGACGTAAACGTGTTGGTACAACATCTAGCCTGAGAAACAAAAGTAATTTCAAGAAACGATTTGTTTTGGAAAGATTTCCTGGTCAAAACAAACCAGGCCAAAGACGAAAACGTCGTTAATCATTTTTATCGATCTTAATACTTGTGTAAATAAAATCAAGGAATACCTTTATAACGTACTCGTACCGTACCTTACGGTATGATGGATGATTTAAGATTAGATAGTTTAGCAGGAGTAGGACCGGTTACAACAAGAAAACTTAGTGATGCAGGTGTTCATAATATAATGGATCTAATAGTACGTGGCCCAGTAGAATTAGCAGAAATTACTGGCATGGATAAGGATACTTCAGCAACAATCGTCGAAAAGGCAAGACAAGCACTTGTTGAAGGAGGAATGATATCTAAAGATTTTGTCACTGCAACTGAAATATACAAAAGAAGACAAGAGATTGGTAAAATAACCACAGGTACAGAATGTTTAGACTTTTTACTTGATGGTGGACTTGAGACACAAGCACTAACTGAAGTTTATGGTGAATTTGGTTGTGGAAAAACACAATTTTGTCATACAATGTGTGTAACAGTTCAAAAATCAGTAGAAGAAGGTGGATTAGGAGGAGGAGTATTGTATATTGACAGTGAAAATACATTTAGACCAGAAAGAATTGTAACTATCGCAAAAGCACATGGTATGGACCCAGAAAAAGTTCTTGATAATATTACTGTAGCCAGAGCATATAACAGTGCACATCAAACACTCATTCTAGAAGAAGCAAGCACTATAATCCGAGAAAATAATGTAAAATTACTTATAGCAGATTCTGCTGTGGGTTTATTCAGAGCAGAATATTTAGGACGCGGAACATTAGCAGAAAGACAACAGAAATTAAACAAATTTGTTCATTTATTGGTACGAATTGCAGAGACATACAATGTTGCTGCTCTAGCTACCAACCAGGTAATGGCATCTCCTGATACATTCTTTGGTGATCCTACACGTCCAGTAGGTGGAAATGTGGTTGCTCATACCAGTACTTATAGAATTTACTTTAAAAAATCAGGTAAAAAACGAATAGCACGAATGGTAGATAGTCCGCATCATCCAGAGCAGGAAGTTATTTTTGCTTTAGGTGAAATAGGTGTCATGGATCTTGATTCAGATACGAAGAAAAAACCCACAAAAATCACAAAAGCATCAAAAACCGAAGATACACCAAAAACTGTAACTGAAGATATACCAAAAACCGAAGATACACCAAAAACTGTAACTGAAGATATACCAAAAACCGAAGATACACCAAAAACCGAAACCAAAGTAGAAAGTAAAGAAAATACAGAGTAAGTACTCAGTAACTAAGTTTGATCAAGTTCATTAGAAATTTTATTTTTTCAGATGTAAATCAAAAGTTTGTTTAAAAGTACTATATGGCTGTGCTCCATGAATCTTCACTATTTCATTTTCTGGTACGATCAAAAAGAATGAAGGGGTACCTGTGATACCTAATATCCTTGCATCTTGTCCACTCGCATTAATTAATTCAATCCATTTGCCATCTGACATACATTTTGAAAATTCATTCATATCTAAGCCAATATTTTGAGCAAATTTCTTTAGGATACTGAGTGTTATCCAACCAGTATTTTCACCCTCCCAATTATTGTATAGCATATAATGATATTCCCAAAACATGCTCTGATCTTGGGCGCAGTGAGCAGCATGTGCTGCATGTATAGAATCTTCTCCAGGTGTTACTATCATATCTTTGAACAATATTTTGACCTTGTTAGTTTCAACATAATTTTTCATTATCAAATCATGAGTTTGATCAAAATGTCTTTTACAAAAAGTACATTGATAATCTCCAAATTCAATCAGCATTATTGGTGCATCAGGATTTCCTAGTATTGTGGAGCCATTTTTAACAAAAAGACCTGCAGTAAATATTTTTTCTTGTTTTTCGGTATTGGTTATTATTGATATATCCGATAAATTTTCTGAATTTTCTTCAGTGATAAAATTCGCTAAAACTATACCAAGAATTAAACAGCTTATTGCAATACCTGCACCCAATAAAACTGATGGTAGATGTATTGATTTGGTATTTTTTTTTATTGTTAGATCAGTTAATGATTCTGATGATTTTGTAATATGTGATTTTTCCTGAAATTCTGAGTTTTGCTCACCAACATCATCAATTTTGTAAAAATCATCCCTTTTTTCTCCTGAAAAATCATCCATTTTGACTAGTAAAACTTGCTATTCTGTATAAGCGTGCCGAGGCTTGAGTATTTACCCAAGGAGCCTTAAGAATATTTTATTATTTTTGGATCTTCTTGTAACCATTGTTCATGATAGATCACATCATCTAGTTTTAGTCGTGGAAGCCAGCCACTCGTTTCAAGATCTGGTTTTGGTTCAAATTTGTTTACGTGACCTAGACAAAGATATGCAACTGGTACCACATGGTCTGGAATGTGTAAGACATCTCTCAATGTTTCATTGGAGAGGATGCTAACCCAACCCATACCTATTCCCTCTGTTCTAGCTGCAAGCCACATATTTTGGACAGCACAACAAACGCTGAAAATTCCAGTTTCAGGTATACTTGTACGACCAATCACAAACGAACCAGTTTTTGTAGGGTCATATGTTACACAAACATTGATTGATGATTCTAAAATCCCTTCAAGCTTGTAAGATAGATATTTTGATCGTTTTGGCTCTTCAATTAGATTAGAACTTCTAGCTTTTTCTTTTTCAAAAGATTTCTTGATTTTTTTCCTTGTTTCGATATTTTCAATCAGAATAAAGTTCCATGGCTGAGAAAAACCAACTGATGGTGCGTGATGAGCAGCCATGAGAATCCTAGTTAAAACTTGTTCATCTATGGGTTCCGAGGTAAAATTAGATCTTACGTCTCTTCTGGAATAGACTGCCTTGTAGAAACTATCCCTTTCTAGTTCTGAAAAATCATTCATTTTGACTAGTAAAACCTGTTATTCTCTATAAGCTTGCCTAGGCTTAGTATTTACTCCTAACACTTTTGTCCCGTGTAAGGGATCCAACATCCATTATTCTACCTAGAACTAGTGAAGTTTTGATTGGGTTTTTAACTTAGTTTTGCAGGAAGACTAATCTAGTAAAATTTGTAAGATAGTTTTTTGGTATCATTAATTATGGAAGTGTTTTTTGAAAGACAAACATTGTATTTCCATCGACCCATTGAATGTTTTCAGGATTGTTGAAGTTTTGATAGATGTTTTGTTTGAATTTCCCAAGAGATTTCTCAAACTCGGAAACAGTGTATAGGGAAAAAGTGGAGTAGTGTTTCTTCTCAGCCTTTGAGACAAGTGTTCGTATGTCTGATGAACGGTTATGCTGGAAAGATTCACTTGATTTTAAATTTAGGCTAGTCTTGTTAGAGATGCGTTTTGCCAAACCCTGAATATCAAAAAGCCTATTTTCCTTTTTAGAGAAATCTGGAAAGAATTTACCCCAAATGTTGGATTCATTTTGATCTTTTAATCTTGTATAAATAAACA
>JGI26060J43896_10000740_pt1 | contig 11986 bp, 9 predicted proteins | sample MarorgKNORR_S2LV_6_FD_43896 | JGI IMG/M metagenome (IMG submission 43896) | reverse complement strand
CTTGTAGATGTTTCTCAAGATGTAATAGTTAATGAATTTGATTGTGGAACACTTAGAGGAATTGAAGTGAATGCACTTAAAAAGAATGAAGAAGTTGTAGAAACTATAGGTGAGAGAATCCTAGGTAGAACTGCTCTTACTGATGTGATAGATCCTTCTACTAATGAAGTTCTAATTGAGGGTGGAAAATTAATAGATGAAATTGCTACAGCAAAAATAGAAAATACTCTAATTACTTCAGTTGATGTTAGGTCAGCTTTAACTTGCGAAACTAAAAAAGGAATTTGTGCTAGTTGTTATGGTAGAAATCTTGCAACTGGAAAACCAGTTCAGATAGGTGAAGCGGTAGGAGTCGTAGCTGCTCAATCAATAGGTGAACCAGGCACTCAGTTAACACTTAGAACATTCCATGTTGGAGGTGTTGCNGGTAATATTTCTGAAGAAAACTCCTTAGTAACTAGATTTGACGGTATTGCTGAAATTGAAGACTTAAAAGTTGTNAAAGCAAAAGATACAGAAGGAAAATCTTCAAATATTGTTATTTCACGTACTTCTGAGATTAAGATTTTAGATTCAAAAACTAAAAATGTTTTAAGTACTAAAAATATTCCTTATGGATCATATCTTAATATCAAAAATGGTCAAAAATTATCTAAAGGAGATATTATTTGTCAATGGGATCCTTTTAACGGTGTAATTGTTTCTGAATTTTCAGGAAAAATAGTTTATGAAAACATTGAAGTTGGTAAAACTTTTCAAGTTGAAATTGATGAACAAACTGGATTTAAAGAAAAAGTTATAACTGATTCTAGAGATAAAAAACTAATTCCAACACTATTAATTCAAGATAAAAAAGGTGTTACACTTAGATCTTATAACCTACCTGTAGGTGCACACATCATGGTAGATGAAGATGAATCAATAGAGAAAGGTAAGATTTTAGTTAAAATTCCAAGAAAATCTGCCAAGTCAGGTGATATAACAGGAGGTTTACCTCGTGTTACAGAATTATTTGAAGCCAGAAACCCTTCAAATCCTGCTGTTGTGTCAGAAATTGACGGAGTAGTTTCATTTGGTAAAATTAAAAGAGGAAATAGAGAAATCATTGTTGAATCAAAGTTTGGAGATATTAAAAAGTATCTAGTGAAGCTTTCTAATCAAATTCTTGTTCAAGAAAATGATTTTATTAAAGCAGGTATGCCTTTATCAGATGGTTCAATTACTCCTAACGATATTCTAAATATTAAAGGTCCTTCAGCTGTTCAACAATATCTTGTCAATGAAGTTCAAGAGGTTTATAGACTTCAGGGTGTAAAAATTAACGATAAACACTTTGAGGTAGTTGTAAGGCAGATGATGAGAAAGGTTAAAATAATTGATCCAGGAGATACATTATTCTTAGAAGACCAATTGACTTACAAAGATGAATTTATATCTGAGAATGATAACTTATACGGTAAAAAGGTTATTGAAGAAGCTGGTGACAGTGAAAATCTAAAAGTTGGACAACTTGTTTCAGCTAGGAATCTTAGAGATGAAAATTCAATTCTTAAAAGAGATGATAAGAAATTGGTTGAGGCTAGAGATGCAAAGTCAGCAACTGCTTCAACTCAATTACAAGGTATCACTAGAGCATCTCTTCAAACTAAATCGTTTATTTCAGCAGCCTCATTCCAAGAAACCACAAAGGTTTTAAATGAAGCAGCAGTTAATGGTAAAAATGATATGCTTGAAGGTCTAAAAGAAAATGTTATTGTAGGTCACAAAATACCAGCTGGTACTGGAATGAGAAACTACGAGGATATAATTGTTGGGCCTAAAGATGAATATAATAGTCTGTTAATTAATAAAGAAGAGGAAGAGCTAAATTATTAATTTGATTCAATGTCAAGAGAAAAAGTAATTCTTGTTGATGAAAATGATAATCAAGTTGGTTTAATGCCAAAACTTGAAGCTCATCAAAAAGGTCTTCTTCATAGAGCCTTTTCAGTATTTATTTTTAATAGTAATTATCAGTTACTGCTTCAAAAGAGAGCTACTTCAAAATACCATTCAGGTGGATTATGGACTAATACATGTTGTAGTCATCCTAGAGATGGAGAAAAGACTGAAGATGCTGCCAATCGAAGGTTACTAGAAGAAATGGGGATTAAAACTGATCTTAGAAAAGTTTATGATTTTATCTATAAAGCAGAGCTTGACAATGAACTAACTGAAAATGAATTTGATCATGTTTATTATGGTGTATATAATGAAGATCCAATACTAAACCTTGATGAAGCAGATGATTTTAAATGGGTAGATATGAAAACTCTTAATGATGATATAATTAAAAATGGTGATAATTACACTATATGGTTTAAGATAGCTTTTGATTACTTTTATAAATATTTAAATAAATGAAATTAACAATAAGTAGAAAGGCTCATTTTAATGCTGCCCATAAGTTATTCAGACCAGATTGGACTGATGAAAAAAATAATGAAGTTTTTGGAAAGTGTTCTAATAAAAATTTTCATGGTCATAATTATGAATTAATTGTAAGTCTTACAGGAGAAGTTGATCCTGAGACTGGTTATGTTTTCGATATTGGAAAATTAAGCCAAATAATAAAATCTGAAATTGAAGATTATCTAGATCATAAAAATCTAAATTTAGATATAGAGGAATTTTCATCTTTGAATCCTTCAGCTGAGAATATTGCTATATTAATTTATGATAGACTAATTAAGTATTTTAAGGAAAAATATAAACTCAAAGTAGTATTGTATGAAACTCCAAGGAATTTTGTTGAGTATAGTGGTTAGTCCACGCTAAGTTCCATTAAAACTTTACCATATTTAGANACTTTAATGTTTTNAGGTAAAGTATCATAAACTTTTCTGAGTAAATCCTTATTNGCATCAGGTATTTGACTAACTGCTATNTAGGGAGAAATCTCATTTTGGGAATTAGTAATTGAAAAGTTTAAGCTGTATAGATATTTTCTTTTTATTAAGTTTTCTANCCTCTCATTTACAGAGTCAATTCTTTTTTGATTATCATTAATCTGAGCATTATAGAATATTTCTAATAAATCAAGATTTTGAAGGTTATACTTTCTTATAATTGAAAAATANTCTCTCAATAATTCACTATTCTTNGAGCCAGAAATTTCATAACTAGAATCAAATGTGGAAAGCATAGTATTTATATTTATCTCTCCTTTATTTCCAAAAAAAGTGATTATATCATTAAGAGAATCTCCGTCTTCCTTATCCAGATATAGATAATAGATATCAGGTTCATCTATTATAGTATTTAATTTAAAATTACTATTTCCTCTTATTTTTAGAGAATCTAATGATACTATTGTTGAATCTATCTCTTTTTGAAGATAAATAGTACCTTTTCTAAGCCCGTCCACGTTTCCAGACACAATCATATTATTCTGATCTGAATTACAGCAAATAATAAATAAAGTTAGACTAATGAGTGATATTTTTTTCATTTTAAATATTTATCCAATATGTTAATTTAAGGTTTATTGATCTAAACTGAGGTTCTAAAGAACCAGTTGTGATATAATTATCATTATAAACAATATATAAGTCAGATAGAGGAGCAAATCTCCATTGAACCCTTGAATTCATTCCCAGATTATCTGATTGACTAGTATACTGGATATAGGTTGTCCAAGAGACTTCTTTATTAAAGGTAAATTGAAATTTCGGACTTACCAACCAAATATCTCTGCTTGGATATGGGTCGGGTAATTCAATTGAATCATAATCAATTCTAAGACTAGTGTTGAAATAAGGCTGAACTCTAAACTTAAATTCGTTTTTAAATGAAAATTTTGTTCCATTAAAAAAGTCTCCATATTGTAATCCTGTTCTAAATTTAAATAGGTTTTTATCTGGAGATGAAAATGCTATTTCATAGTCTGTATAAGAATAAAACTTATTAGCAGGCAGGGGTATACCACCTTCTGTTCTAGTTGGATCAAAATCATAATATAAATGCTCTCCTCTTATAGTTTGTTTAATCTCAAATGTACTTTGATTTAAGTACTTTATTTCAAAAGAAGAAATGTTTGCCCTGGTTTCAAATGTATCATCTTTGTTAGGTCTAAAAACATATGCTGCATAATGCTGAAGTTCATAGTTTAGAATTTTATCATTATTTTTAGGGTAAATTCTATATTGGTAAAATGGAGTAAATTTTATAAAACCATATCTTCTGTAATAACCAAGATCTGATCTAAAATCTTCACCAACATAAGAGCCACCCATACTTATATAGTGCTTACGTGAATTCTTTGATAGTTTTATGCCAAAAGATGTNTTTTTATCATTCTTCTCTGGAGTAAAAGATTTATGAATAAATGTTCTGCCTTTCCATTGACCATTCTTGGAAGCTAAGTTATATTCAAACCCAAATACCCTATTATATTTTTTTTGATTTTCAACAAAATCATAATCTTTTGTATTTTCTCTATTTATAAAAAAGAATGAATAATTTGATCTTGCAAAAACCTTATTTCTAAGTGTAAAAAGTGTATTGTTATTCTGGGGAACGCCTTTAGCTCTATCTTCTTCTGTTAAAACATTTAATAATCCTATCCTTAGTTTATCATTTATTTTTCCACTTAACCTCATTCCGCTAATTATTCTATTCTCAACAGTATTACCCTCAAAATCTTTAGAAATTCCAATTCTTCGTGAAAAGAAAGGTTCAGCATCTCTTTCTTGACCAAAATCAGTAAAAAGGTCAGAATTTTGAGTAAAGAATTGTCTCCTCTCCGGAAGTCTCAATTCGAATTGAGTTAAGTTTACTAATTGGTCATCAACTTCAACTTGAGAAAAATCAGGATTAACAGTAAGGTCAACATTAATAGAGTTTCCTATTGGGATTTTAACATCTAGTCCATAATCAAAATTGTTCATTGTTTTATCTTGAATGAAATTCTTTCCAAGAGATCCATTTATATAGGGTATAAATGAAATTGGTTTTTTAGACTCGCCTAAAGGTTTTTCAAAATTAATCTTACCCATAAAAGCTAGGTCACCAATTCTTTGCTCCTGAGGAGTTTTGGCCCAACTTGAGTGTTCTAATGATTGTGTATCACTTCTATATATATTGAATCTCCAGCTTTTAGCCCCATTAATAAAATAGAGTTGGTTTAATGGGATTTTAACTTCAGCTATATATGAATCATCATATAATTTTGATTCCACTTCCCAAATTGCATCCCATGATGAATTAGATCCCCTCCCACCAGAAGACATAATAGAGGATAACAACATATCTCCTTTTAATCCAAGATGATTAGTTTGAAATTTAAAAGCATTTGAAGCATCATTAAAAGTGTCAAAAATTAATTGTACATAATCTGCACTTCTAGTTTCAAAATCTCTTTCAAGATTATAGACAGTAAACTTTTTTTCTTTAGTGTAAGCTTTAACTAAAAAATATAAATTTTCATTATCAAATAAAGCTTTAAATTCAGTTTGCTTTACAGCTTTTACTGAATCTGTTGGTCTCCATTGCCAAAATTCAGAAGCAACATCAGCATTTTTCCATGCTAAATCTTCTGGAGACCCATCAATATTAATCTTTTCCTCAGTGTACTTTACACTTATTTCTTGAGAAAAAGTCAAATTTGAATGAATAAAAATCAGGGCTAAAATTATAGGTAGTTTCTTCAAATATTTTTTTTCAATTTAAAATTAATAAAATTTTAAGGATTTACTAGATAATAATATATTTGAACTTAAATACATTAAAAAGTTTATGTGGTTAATTTTAACTCTTTTATTATTCAATATTTATCCTAATGAAGATTGGGGTGCAACAGGCCATAGGGTTNTAGCAGAAGTAGCAAATAAATATTTAACAAATAACTCAAACGAAAGAATAATTAAAATTCTTGATGGGGAAACATTAGTTAATGCATCAACACATGCAGATGATATTAAATCTGATAGTAGATATGATAATTTTTATGATTGGCATTTTTTAAATATGGAATTGGATGATGACTACCAGGATATTATCCCGTCAGAGAAAGGAGATGTCTTTATTGCAATTAATAAATGTATAGATATCTTAGAGAGTGATTCAGCATCAGATTCTGAAAAATCATTTTATCTTAAGTTACTTGTCCATTTTGTTGGAGATCTTCATCAACCTCTTCATATTGGTAGATATGAAGATAGAGGCGCAAACAGGGTATACGTAAAATGGTTTGGAAGAAATTCAAACCTTCACAGAGTCTGGGACTCGGATATGATAAATAGTCATAACATGAGCTATAGTGAATTAGCTGTTAATCTGCCAAATCCAGATTTTTTAGTATTTACAGATGAGGCTAAAGATTTTGAAAGAGCTGATATCCTCGATTGGGTAAATGAAATACATGTATATACAAATCAAATATATGCAGGTGTATCAGTTGAAGATAAATTAGGTTACGAATATCAATATAAAAACTTTGGCACCGTTGAGGAACTATTATTAATTGGAGGAATAAGATTAGCTAAAATCTTAAATTACTTATTTGATTAAATCTATACTCCTATTAATAAACTCTGTTAGTTCTTTTCCCGTAAGAGCATTTTGAGAAAGTTTTGCTAAGTCCACTGACTGCTTTATTAAACTAGTTCTCTTTTTTTCTGTTCTTGTATTTAATATTTTACTTACCAATTCATGATTTGTATTAACAATCAAAGAATACATGTCTGGTAAATTACCCATAGCTCCACCTCCACTTTGCTGCATTTCCTTCATTCTTCTCATAAATTCAGGTTGGGCTAGCATAAATGGTAATGATTTGCTATCTAATGGTTCAAGTTGAACTGAATATTTATCATCAGAAACTGCATTTTCAATCATTGGTTTTAGTTTTTCTTTCTCTTCATCTGATAGTTTTGAAACTACCTGATCATCTTTATTAATTAAATTCTCCAAAGTATCAGAATCAACTCTTGAAAACTTAACCTTCTCTTTTTTAGATTCTAGTTTCTGAATTAGATGAGGAATAATAGGAGAATCTAATAGAAGCACTTCATATCCTTTTTCTTTTGCAGATTGAATATAAGTATACTGTTCATCCATATTCTGTGCATAAAGAATAATTAAATTGCCATCCTTATCAGTATGTAATTCTTTAATCTTTTCTTCAAGTTCTTGATAAGTATAATATTTATTGTCAACAGAAGGATAGAGGTTAAATGATTCAGCTTTTTCATAGAATTTGTCTTCGGTTAACATCCCATACTCAATAACCACTTTGATATCATTCCATTTACTCTCAAGATTATCTCTTTCATTTTTAAATATAGAGCTTAGTTTATCTGCTACTTTTCTAGTAATATAATTAGTAATTTTTTTTACAGATGTATCTGATTGAAGATAGCTTCTAGATACATTTAACGGGATGTCAGGGGAATCTATAACACCTTTTAATAATCCCAGAAACTCAGGAACAATTCCTTCTACATTATCAGTTACGAAAACTTGATTTTGATATAATTGAATCCTGTCCTTTTGAATATTAAGGTCATTTGATATTTTTGGAAAGTAAAGAATACCAGTTAAATTGAAAGGATAATCAACATTAAGATGAATATGAAACAAAGGTTCTTCCATTTGATATGGATAAAGTTCTCTGTAAAATTGATTATAGTCTTCATCTTTTAAATCAGCTGGTGGTCTTGTCCAAGCTGGATTTGGATTATTAATGATATTGTCGACAGTTATTTTCTCTTCTTTATCTCCCTCTTTGGCAGGAATACTTTCTTCCTTGGTTCCAAACTTTATAGGATGGGGCATGAATTTATTATACTTATTAAGAAGTTCTGTTATTTTACTTTCTTCAAGATAATCTTTAGAATCTTTTGAAATGTGAAGAATAATTTCTGTTCCTCTTTCTTTTTTATCTGCTTTTTTTAAACTGTATTCTGGAGATCCATCACAAACCCAGTGAGCAGCAGGCTCATCTTTGAAAGATTTTGTAATTATTTCAACTTTATCGGCAACCATAAAAGATGAATAAAAACCAAGTCCAAAATGACCAATTATACCAGTATCCTTAGAACTCTCTTTATATTTTTCTAGAAATTCTTCAGCGCCAGAAAATGCTACATCATTAATATACTTTTTGACTTCTTCCGACGTCATCCCAACTCCATTATCAATTACATGAAGAGTTTTGTTTTTTTTATCAATTTTAACTTCTACTCCTAATTCATTAATTTCTCCTTTAACTTCTCCAATACTAGATAAATGATCAATTTTAGTAAGGGCATCTGTAGCATTTGATATAATTTCTCTTAGGAAAATTTCTTGATCACTGTACAAGAACTTTTTTATAAGTGGAAATATATTTTCAACTGAAACATTAATTTTTCCTTTAGGCATAATTTCTTTTTACTTTATAATAGCAAAAAAAATACCAATCAATAAATATGACAAATTGACATTATTTTCTGATAATATAAAGGCCAATAAAATTAATTAACCCATTAAATGGCAGAAGTTCATATCCGATTTGATACCCACCAATAAAATTTGAAGGTAAATTTCCTATTATAACAATTATTATAATGTTTATTATAACAACTAGGAAGACCTTATTGTCATCTACTTGATATTTTGTAAAAATACCAAAAGCAAATAGTCCAAGTAATGGTCCGTATGTATATTGTGCTACTGTAAGAAGGCTATCTATGACATTTTTATCTTGAATATATCTAAATATTATTACTACTATTATTAATACAATGCTCATTAAAACATGTATGTTTTTCCTGGTCTTTATGGATTTAGAATCAGTACTGTCTATTTTTAATATATCTATACAAAAAGATGTAGTTAAAGATGTTAGAGCACTATCAGCACTACTATAAGCTGCAGCGATTAAACCTAATATAAAAGTAATTCCTAAAAATTCTCCTAGCCCGGATTTTAAGGCAATTTCTGGAAATAAAAGATCTGTTCTTGGCGAATTATCAACTAATGGAACTGCTATATTATTTTCATTTGCATAAATAAAAAGAAGAGCACCTAATATTATAAATAAGAATGTAACCACTGTTAGAATTAAACTAAAAACAATCATATTCTTTCTAGCTTCTTGAATATTCTTACATGTTAAGTTTTTTTGCATCATGTCTTGATCTAATCCGGTCATACAAATTGTTATAAAGGCACCTCCAATAATTGATTTTAAAAAATAATTTCTTTCTGTAAAGCTTTCAGTTACAAATATCTTATTGAATTCTTTAAAATCAGATGAAGAAATAAATTCAGAAAATGTCCATCCTAAGTCTTTGTTTATATAATAAATTGATAAAATAACAGCTATAATCATTAAAGAGGTTTGAATTGTATCTGTCCACACTATAGTTTTAATCCCTCCTCTTCTAGTATATAACCAGATTAATAAAATTGAAATAACGACAGTTATTTCAAAAGGTATTCCAAAATCATCAAAAAGATATTCCTGAAGAACAATTGCTACTAGAAATAATCTAAACGATGCACCGAGTATCCTTGATATTAAAAAAGATATTGACCCAACATAATGAGAGTTTTTCCCAAACCTTGTAAATAAGTATTCATAAATTGATGTTAATCCCAACTTGTAATATAGAGGTAGAAGTAAATTGGCAACAATTAAGTATCCAATCAAATACCCAATAACTACTTGGAAATATGTAAATTGAGATTCGCCAACCCAACCCGGAACTGATATAAATGTAACACCTGAAAGTGATGCTCCAACCATNCCAAAAGCAACAANAGCCCAATTAGAGCTCTTTTTTGCATTAAAGAAAACTTCATTGTTATCTTCTTTGCCTGTTAAATATGATATAACAGTTAATACNATAAAATAGGAAACAATAGCAATTAAAATAATTTGTGGAGATAACATTTTTATAAATATACAAAAGAACTTACAACGAATATTTCTAAATTTGCTTAATGGAATTTCCGTCTAAACTTCTTGAAAATTTAGTCTATAATATTTCTCAATTATCAGGTATTGGAAAAAGATCTGCATTAAGAATTGCATTAGAAATCTTGAGAAAACCTAAAGAGTTCTCTAGAGATTTATCAGAAAGTATTTTTGATTTCAAGAATGAGATTAAATATTGTATACAATGTCACAATATTTCTGATAAAGACTTATGTGATATTTGCTCAAATAAATCAAGAGATCAATCNATAGTTTGTGTTGTTGAAGATATTAGGGATGTCATTGCAATTGAAAACACAAACCTATACAAAGGCCTTTACCATGTTTTAGGTGGGGTAATTTCTCCGATAGAGGGAATTGGTCCTGAGGATTTAAATGTTTTGAGCCTTGAAGAAAAAATTACAGATAAAAAAGTAGATGAAATAATATTTGCCTTAAGTGCAACAATTGAGGCGGATACAACCAGTTTTTACCTATTTAAAATTCTTAAAAAACACAATGTAAAAGTTTCTGTATTAGCAAGAGGTATACCTGTTGGCGATCAGTTAGAATATACTGATGAAGTTACATTAGCAAGAAGTATTCAAAATAGACGTCCATATGAAACTAATCTATCAAACTAATAATGATTTAATATTGTAAATTTGCATCTACTATTGTAATGGGGAAATATCTATTAAAACTTCCAAAAATGGGAGAAAGTATTGCGGAAGCTACTATAACTAAATGGTTAAAAGAGGTTGGAGATACTGTTGATATAGATGAATCATTAGTTGAAATAGCTACCGATAAAGTTGATTCTGATGTACCTTCTGAATTTAAGGGTAAACTTATCAAAAAAAACTTTGAGGTAAATGACGTTGTTAAAGTTGGTGAAGTAATTGCTGAGATTGAAACAGATTTAAATAATGATACTGCGCTAATGTCTGAAGATGAGGATATTGAACTGGTATCTGAAGAAAAGGAAAAAGAATTAATTAATGATAATATAGAGGAAATAAATATTGAAGAAAAAGAAATTACTAGTATTCCTTCAATTGAATTATTAAAAACTGATGAAGATTATTCTGAAAATAATCCTGAAATTGTCAAAAGTGATAAGTTTTTCTCTCCACTAGTTAAAAATATTGCAAAAAAAGAGAATATTACTCAAGAAGATCTTAACTCAATATCTGGTTCAGGAAAGGATGGGAGGGTGACAAAGCAGGATATTCTTAATTATATAGGATCAAAACCAAGTAAATCTTCAGATACCTTTGTCAGTAATTCAAAACCTTTAGTTGGTGATCAAATAATCGAGTTAGATAGGATGGGTAAAATAATATTTGACCATATGTCAAATAGTAAAAAAATATCTGCACATGTTCAATCATTTGTTGAAGTTGACGTATCTAATCTGTGGGATTGGAGAGATCGATATAAGAAATCATTTCTTGAAAATGAGGGGCAAAAATTAACTTTTACACCTCTTTTTATAAATGCAGTAATTAAGTCACTAAAAGACTATCCTATCATGAATAGTTCTATTGTTGATCAAAAAATTATTATGAAAAGATCAATTAATATTGGAATGGCAACTGCTGTTAAAAATGGTAATTTGATTGTGCCTGTAATAAAAAATGCAGATCATCTTAACCTTAAAGGTTTGACATTAGCTGTAAATGACTTGTCTAACAGAGCTAGATCAAATTCACTGAAACCTGAAGAAGTTTCTGATGGAACATATACTGTAACTAACGTTGGTAATTTTGGCTCAATTATGGGCACTCCAATAATTAATCAACCCCAAGTTGGAATAATTGCTATTGGAGTTATTCGTAAGACACCATCTGTTATTGAAACTAACAAAGGAGATTTTATTGGAATTAGAAAAAAACTTATTTTATCACATACCTATGACCATAGAATTATAAATGGCTCTATAGGAGGAAGCTTTGTTAAAAGAGTTGCTGAATATCTTGAAGAATGGGATATGAACCAAACTATTTAAAATGAGAGTAAAGCTTAATAGACCAATCTGCT
>JGI26060J43896_10000736_pt1 | contig 12006 bp, 12 predicted proteins | sample MarorgKNORR_S2LV_6_FD_43896 | JGI IMG/M metagenome (IMG submission 43896) | reverse complement strand
CCGGGATATAAATGCGGATGATTATAAACTTATCGGAGAAGAGGTAATCCATGGGTCCGATTGTTATAAGATAAAAGCAAATCCAAAAGAAAAGGATGCCCAATATAGTACCAGAATTTTATGGGTGGATAAACAGAACTTTCTATTAAAACGTGTGGAGTTTTTCAATAATAAAGGAATTTCATTTAAATTATTGGATATTCCGGATCACGTAAAAAATGGAGAATATTGGACCGCTTCAATAATGATTATGAAAAATTTAAATAAAGCCCACAGTACAGAATTAAAAGTCCTAAAAGTAGATTATGATCAGGATTTAAAGGATAATGTTTTTACTGAAAGTTTTATGAAACGGAATTAGAACCTTCATTCGAAGCAAAATTAATATTTTTATAGTTAATTTTTATATCCGATAGAGTCGAATGGATTGACTATGGTTGTGGTGATGTTTTTCAAATGAGCGCCAATTCGTTTTAAATATCGTGCATATAGTGCAACCGCTACTGTTTTCGAGGCTGAACCAAAATCGGTATTACCCTTTAAAATATTATTAACAATGTCATCTGATTTACCGGTCATTTGTTCGCGATATCCTTCCATCAATGATCGTGCAATATCAGCATCTTGTGTATGGATAGCTTCAATTGTTTTGTCAAACCGAATTTTAACTTCATTCTCAATTAATGCCAAATCGTCACTGATATCTTCAGCTACAATTTGGTTTGGGTGATTGATTGCCAAATCAAGAATATTTTTACAATAATCTCCTATTCGTTCAATATCTATCACCATGTTAATGAGAATCATTCCATTGGCCATATCGGTCGTATTCTGTTCTACTGCATAATGGGTTAATACTTTTCGGCGGACCTCCTGTTGGAATGCGTTGATTTCTCGATCACGCTTTTTTAATGCCTTCAGCGTATCGATATTTTCACCCTTACGAAGGTATGTTGTCGCTTGATTAAATATTTCGCGGGACAATTCCATCATTTCGAAAGAACGATCCCAAGCTTGGGAAAGCAGATCTTCAGCTTTCCATAATGTAATGATATCTTTTATTATTGCCATTTTGTTACCTCACTATGAAAATTAGGGTTAAGGGGATTAAGAAGAAAACCACAAGAATGTAAACCATCGGTATCATCCGATTACGCACGGCTACAGCCGCAAACTTTTCCGACATTTTAATCGGGATATTTCGAATTATTTCTATAGGCCAGATAAGNAGAATCCCATAAANATTGAATGCTAAATGACCAAACGCCACGGCNAGAGGCGCATNNGTTCCTGCAACCAAACTGGCCAATAAGGCCGTGATGGTCGTACCAATATTTGCCCCAAGCGTATAGGGGAAAATTTGCCTCAATTGAAGAATGCCAGCACCAGCCAAAGGGACNACCAGGGAGGTGGTAATCGAACTGCTTTGAACGAGGATGGTGATAAAAGCGCCAAAAACCATGGCCCGAAGCCAAGTTTTGAAAATGTGTGAATCAAAGAAAGATTCCAATCTTTCCATGACGAGACTACGGATTAAAACGGTTAAATATCGTAAAGAGATAAATAATAGGATTAATGCGGCGAAAATGAGCAACCAGTTATGGTTGATTATATCCTGCATTTTGAAGAAATCATTAATGGCATCAACGGCTGGCTTTGTCATTATTTTAACTGGACTTTTAAATGTAAATGTTCCTGCGCCCAAAAAGAGGCTGGNCATCCAGTTGGCTGTCTTGCTGATAACTCCAAAATATAGTTGAAGCGGGAATAGGATTAATACGGATAAAACATTAAAAAAATCATGGACAATCGAAGCCTCAAAAGCGCGTCGAAATTCATTTTTATTAACGATATGTCCCATGGAAACGATTGTGTTCGTAATGCTGGTTCCGATATTCGCCCCCATGATATAAGGGATTGCCGTTGTTACGGCGACAATAGGGTCTTCCCCAAATGTTCCTGCAGCAACCATGCCCACCACAATGGATGTTGTGGTAGAAGAACTCTGGATTAAACTGGTGGCGAGAATGCCGATAAATAATCCGATGAGTGGTGCTGCATTGCTACTCATGAGTTGTTCTGCAAAACCCCTACCAAGCCCTTTGAATCCTGTGCCGATCATACCAATGCTTACAAGAAATAAATAGAGAATCGCAAAAATAGCAGCGATTTTAAAATAATTGAAAAGACTGGAAGTTTGGCCGTTTGATTGGATCATTTAATCATCATTTGTAGAAAGAAAAATTAGGATAAAAAGCAGAGGGGACAAAACAGAAAAGGAGTAAAACAATTATTNTACCCCTTTAATGACCATTAAGTATTGAAATTAATTTCTAAGNGGTTTCCCTTTCTTCAGCATATAACNGATGCGATCCTGGGTTAATTTTTCCCCTGCTAAAGAAACAAAAGCTTCCCNTTCAATATCCAACAAGTATTGTTCATCNACTGTNTTTGTGAGGCCTGCTTTNTCTCCTCCCGTTAGAACATANGCCAATTTTTTAGCAATAAATTCATCATGGTTAGAAATTTTACCTTGGACCTTGAATCCCTTGATTGCCATTGCCATGGCTGTGCGACCCCCTGTTCCCGGTAATTTTAGATCTTCTCGATATTGGGGAGGTTCATACCCNTCTGCAATCTCTATTGCTTTTTGCTTTGCAGCATAAATACGCTGATCATTATTGAGNACAACCGTATCTGTTTTAAGTAAGTATCCNACAAACTTAGCCTCATCGGCACTGGTNGCCACTTTGGCAAACCCAATAGTCTCAAACGCTTTTTGTGATACTTGAAAAGCATTCATTCTCCCTTTACCNCTGTTTTCCATTAAGTTAAGTATCATACGTAGGTTTCCGCCTGCACCGGGGATCAAACCCACCCCCACTTCCACCAACCCAACGTATAATTCACCTAGTGCCACCCGATGTGCAGCCGGACCTATGAGTTCAAATCCACCACCCAAAGTGAGATGGTGAGGTGCGGCAATCACCGGCGATTTTGAAAAACGAATTCGCTGTGTTAAATCTTGAAGCTGTTTTACAGCATCTTCCAATTTGTCCCAATCTTTATCTTCACATACTTGTAAAATGCCGGCCAAATTAGCCCCGGCACAAAAGTTGGCACCTTGATGTCCAATAACCATTGCCTTGTATTTTCCCGCATCCAATAGATCCATTCCTTCCTGGATCGTCATCCCCACAGAACCATCAATTGGGTTTAATACCGGTTGCAGGACAGAGTGAAATTCTACATTGAGGACACCATCACCAAGATCAATCAGGCTGGCGCTCCAATTTCTTTTTACAACATGGCCACTCGTTTTATGAAGATTGAGATTGATAGATTTTTCTCCACAAGATTCAGTCTTCACTGCATTTGATAATACGTCATAATAAGTGAGACAACCGTCTTTCGCTTCATAAAATGATTCTCGCCCGGATGCCAGCATATCCTTGACCCATTTGGGGACTTTTTTACCATCATTTTCCATACGTGCCGTGGCTTCACGAACACCGATGTTATCCCACACTTCAAATGGACCTGCTTCCCAGCCATATCCCCATTTCATAGCATTATCAATATTGATAATATCGTCACTAATCTCAGGAATACGATTGGCAGAATAGATCAAAGTTCTGGATAAAACTTCCCAGAAAAATTTTCCGCCCCTATCATCACTATAGGCCATCGCCTTTATTTTCTCTCCTGGATTTTGCCTGTCTTTTGCCAGTCGGAAGCCGTCAAATCGCACTTTCTTTTGGGGACCATATTCACCTGTTTTCAGATCTAATGAAAGTATTCCATCGTCTGTTTTCTTATAAAATCCTGCTTTGGTTTTAGCACCAAGGTTTCCCTTATCAACCAATTGTTAAGAAAGTCAGGAATTTTGAATTCTTCCCGTTCTTCGTCGTCAGGAAGGTTGTCATAAGATGTGCCTTGAACATTGATCATCGTATCTAAACCCACGATATCCGCCGTTCGAAAGGTGGCACTTTTTGCCCGCCCGACAACGGTACCTGTTAATTTATCTACTTCTTCTACGGTAAGTCCTTGTTCTATAGCCGTATTCATGGTTACCGCCATTCCAAATACACCAATTCGATTTCCAATAAAATTAGGTGTATCCTTAGCATGTACGATTCCCTTCCCAAGGATGTCTTCACCAAATTCAGAAATCATATTATATACCGCATCATCGGTTTCCAGACCTTTCACCAGTTCTAAAAGCCGCATGTATCTGGGGGGATTAAAAAAGTGTGTAATCATGAATCGTTTTTTCAGGTGATCGGGTAGAACAGTAATAAGATCACCGAGAGGAATCCCAGATGTATTTGAAGTCATGATAACCGAATCTTTTAGATGTGGTATAATGTTGTTATATACGTTATGTTTAATATCAAGACGTTCCGCCACTGCTTCTATGACCAAATCAACATCACCTAGTTTTTCCAGATGATCGTCATAATTACACGCCTCAACTAAAATTGCATTTTTTGGCTTATAAAGAGGAGCAGGTTTCATCTTTGTGAGGCCGTCTGCTCCCTTTTGTGCCAATTCCTGATTAATATCAAACAGGAGTGCAGGGATGCCTGCATTGGCAAAATGGCCTGCAATCTGTGCCCCCATAACTCCGGCGCCCAATACAGCAACTTTTTCTATTGATTGTGACATGAAATCCTCTTTCGTTAGTCAAATAGTGTGATGTAATTGTACATGCACATAAAGTGGGCAAAACTGCCCAGCATTACACATACGTGAAATATTTCGTGTGCACCAAATATTTTTGGTATCGGATTAGGCTTATTCAGCCCGTGAATGATGGCGCCGACTGTATAGAAAAACCCGCCTATAAAAATCCAGACCAATGCACCAACCTGCAGCGTTTGAATCATTGGCCAAATAGCAATGATAGACAGCCAACCCATAAAAATATAGAACGTGAGTGAAAACCAATCAGGTATGCTTTTCCAAAAAATTCTGAGCAGAATACCAAAAATTGTCAATCCCCAAATAACGCCAAACAAACTCCAACCCCATACGCCCCTTAAAGGAATAAGGCATACCGGTGTATATGTTGCGGCAATGAGAACATGAATCATGGCATGATCTAACGTTCGCAGTTTTTTAACAATTTTTGGTGAAACGGGGAGCCAATGATAAATTGCACTAGCCGTGTATAGAAGAAACATACCTGTCCCAAATACTGAAAATGCTGCAATGTGCCAAGGTTTTATAGGATCAATCGATTCTTGGATCAAAAGGATCAAAGCCAGAATGGCTAAAACAGCACCTATGGTATGGGAAATAGCACTAAATGGTTCTTTGATTTTCATCAAACTCATTATCTCTTTATAATGGTAGCAATTCCCTGACCACTGCCAATACACATGGTTGCCAAACCGAGGTGGGTATCCCGCTGTTCCATCACATTAATTAAGGTGCCGATGATGCGGGTGCCGGAGCAACCCAATGGATGACCCAAAGCAATCGCTCCGCCATTTAGATTTATTTTATCCATATCCCAGCCGCCTTCTCGGATCACATATAAAGATTGGGCGGCAAAAGCTTCGTTTAATTCGATTGTTTCAATGTCGTCCATGCTTAAGCCGGCTTTTTTTAGTGCTTTTTCTGTGGCAGGTAATGGTCCGGCACCCATACGCGTCCAGTCTACGCCGGCAATGGCACGACTGACAATTTCGGCACGGACAGTTAGACCATGCTTATCTGCATATGCCGCACTGGTGATGAGAATTGCTGATGCGCCAATAGAAAAGGGGCTACTACTGGCGGCCGTTACGGTACCGCCTTCGATAAATGCGGGGTTCAGGCTTTTGATTTTTTCTACATTCGGTTCCCGGGGGCCTTCATCTTTTTGGACAGTTGTTTCACCATATACATCGATGGGAATTAATTCATTATCAAAATTTCCGTCCGTGTAAGCCTTTAAGGCTTTTTCATGAGAACTGATTGAAAAGTCATCTTGATCTTCTCGCGAAATATTGCTGTCGTTAGCGAGATTTTCTGCTGTTTCTCCCATCCCGATATAATATTCATGTTCAGCCAGTTCCGGATGAAAATCTGGCGCAAACCCCCCCGGCGGAATAGAAAACATATCTTCTACTCCAGCCGCAATGCCTACATCAATATCACCGCATTCGATGGCGGTGCTCATTTGGTGGAGACCATCCATGGCGGATCCGCAAAAACGGTTCACTACTTTTCCGCCTGCTTCTTTCGGAATACCAGCAAGAACAGCGACTGACCGGCCAATAATCATTCCTTGGGGACCTTCGGGGAAAGCGCATCCCACCACCACATCTTCAATATCTTTCGGCTTCACTTTTTCATTCCGAGCCAATAGTCCTTTAATGACTTGGGCAGTGAGATCATCGGGTCGCATGCCAACTAATTGACCGTTTTTTACACCAATTGGTGATCTGACAGCATCGATAATGACTGATTTTTTACTCATAGTTAACTCCTAAAATGGATATTCTTTTTGATTAAATATTTTTTGGGCGACTTCACGTTTTAGATTGACAATATCTGTTGGCATGAGCATTTTTGCCTGAAAATTCCGCATTTTGTCGAACACGATTGGTGTGGTCTGTCCCCCATAAATGCCATTCATAGCTGTAAGTGACAAATTCAACAATCTCAAGACCATTTCAGCAGTAAATATTTTTGCGATGCTGTTAACAGTTCGATCTTGATTTCCTATATCCATTATTTTTTGTGCACGTACAACGGTGCTTTCTGCTGTGTATAAATCAATAAAGATATCGGCCAGCATTTCTGTGATTTGTTGTTCGTGTTTCAAATCCTGTCCAAAGGTATTCAACGCTTCATTAAAAACAAATAGGGCCAATCGTTTTCCCGTTTCAATGGTTTCACATTCTGCAGCAAGTGGCCCGTCATTATTTCCAAGTTTACCATTGGACATGAATGCATCTATCTTGCTGACTGCTTCACGGATGGGCAACTCTTCCATCAAGGCTTTTTTCATCATAAATCCTGTAATGATTTGACGATTAATCTCATTGGTCCCTTCCCAAATCTGATTAATCCGGTCATCCCGGTAAGCCGAAGCCATATGGTATTCTTCCAGGAATCCATAACCACCAAAAATTTGCAATCCTTCATTCACAACAAGGTGACTTGTCTCGCTGCCATACACTTTCGTCATAGACGTTTCAATGGCAAACTTTTCCATGGCTTCTCCAGATTTGATATAATAATCAGGATCGGAACTATCCAATTGATCTATTTCATTTTGGAGTAGCCCAATAGTCCGGTAAACCATGCTGTCAGCAGAAAAAGTCCTTACAGTCATGTCAGCAATTTTTTTAATGATTGCATCAAACTTAGCAATGGGTTCTCCGAATGCACGTCGTTCCTTGGCATATTTAGATGTTGCTTCAATAGCATTTTTGGATCCGCCTACACTGGAAGCACCCAATTTAAATCTGCCAATATTAAGAACATTAAATGCAATGGTGGCTCCTTTACCAACTTCATATAAGATTTTCAGCCGGTACTTTTGCATTCTGAAAAATGAGGGCAGTTGTTGACGATCCTTTCATACCCATTTTCTTTTCTTCAGCACCCGTGGAAAATCCTTCTGTATTTCGGTCCACAATAAATGCACTGAACTTTGTTCCATCTACTTGTGCGAAAACAACAAATACATCTGCCCAGCCGCCATTGGTAATGAATATTTTTTCACCATTGAGTATATAATGATTTCCGTCTTCTGATAAAACAGCCGTAGTTTTTCCCGCAAGGGCATCAGAGCCTGCGGTAGGCTCAGTCAACCCATAAGCGCAAATCATTTCCCCTGTGGCAATTTTTGGGAGATACTTTTCTTTTTGCTCTGGTGTACCAAACCAGATGATAGGCAGTACACCAATCCCCGTTTGAACGGACCAGGTTACTGAAAAGGATGGACTGAACGTCAATGCTTCCGCAACAATAGCTGAGGTTACTTTATCCAGTTCCATACCTCCGTATTTTTCAGGTATATCAATGCCGAGAAGACCTAATTCGCCCATCTCCCTGATAAGGGAAAGGGAAAGGTCCTTATCATATTTTTCAATCGCCTCTTTTTGAGAAAGGATCCGTTCCTTATCAAATTCTTTTACCATCCCCCATATGTCACGATGTTCTTCCGTAAAATCCTCACGGGAAAAAACAATGGCTTCTGTGGCAGGTTCCACTAAAAAGCTACCGCCAGTTTTGTACGATGTTTTGAGTTTAGTCATGTCAAAATCTCCTCATGTTTTTTTAAAAGTCCTGAGAGAATAAAGTCGGTAATTGTTTCCATATATTCCGTGACGGATACACCATGGGCTTCAAAAATGGTAAACCAGTTTATGGATTCAATATTGACCATGATAGATAGGGCCGTAATCCGTCCATTCACTTTTTTGAATTCTCCCGATTGGACGCCTCCTTCATAATTTCTTCAATGAGTTCTAAGAAATGTGTATATACCTTTTGAAGTTTTTTCCTGAAATCCGGATCCTTCTGAGCCATAGACCAAAATTCTGTCAGGGCTACAAACGGCTGTGGATCCGATTCATTTTGATTAATAAAATACTGAAATAGATTTTTCAGTTGCTGAGAGGGGAGTTCATCCTCTTCAACAATATGATTCAGGGTAACACTATAACGAAGTACCCAAAAATTGATCAAATCAAGATACATTTCTTTTTTGGATTTGTAATACCAATAAATAGCACCCTTGCTCAATTGGGATTCCTGAACCACATCATCCATTCGTGATCGTTCATATCCGTTTTGTACTAAGACGGTTAGGGCAGCGTCTAAAATCTGATCTTTGCGTATATCTTGCTTTGTTTTATTCATAAACTAAACCGACCGGTCGGTCTATTTTACAAAACTGTGGTTTTTCTAACAAGAATAAATTAATAATGATATAAAATATATTTGCATTAATTATTATAATTTATTTAAGTTTGCTAATGAGATTCAGTCTCATTATTTATAATTAACCAAAGATATAAGGGATTCAATGTATAAAAATGTTGCAGGGGGAATTATGCTCCTAAGTGTAATTACCAATTTCGTGATGGCTCAAAATGAGTTCTTTGAGCCGGGATTTATGGTGGGTGGATATGGAGAACTCCATTATAATTCGACTAAATTGGGTGAAGCAGATGCATCCAAAATAATGGATTTCCATCGATTTATTATATATTATGGATATAACTGGACGGAAAAGTGGTCCTTTAAATCTGAAGTTGAATTGGAACACAATTACGTAAAAGACGGTAATGGTGAATTGGAATTGGAACAAGCATATATTAATTACCATTCGATAAGTTTGGGTTCCAAGCCGGAGTCATTTTACCATCGGTAGGGTTGATAAATGATTTTCATGAACCACCTCTTTTTCTATCGGTAGAACGGCCAGATTATTCCAAATATATTATTCCAACCACATGGTTTGGAAACGGGATAGCTGCCTATGCACAAATGGGTGATTTTTCCTGGAAAGTGGTGATGCATGAAGGCTTGAATGGCGATGGCATTGCATCCAAGTGGAGCCAAGGAATCCGCGGCGGCCGTCAAAAAGGGTATAAAGCCAATGCTGAAGAAATGGTATATAATGGACGGATAGCCTATACGGGAATTTCCGGATTGCGGGTCGGTTCTTCCTATACTACGACAAAAGCACTTCGTTCTGAAGATGATTTGAATCCGATTGGCGTTTCCCTTATGGAATTTCATGCCAAGTATGATGAAAAAGGCATAATGGCTGTGGCAGAGTGGGGGAATATCAGCTATACAGATCATAGTGTAAAATCTTCAACGGGATTTTATGTGGATCTGGGATATGATATTGGTAAAATGATAAACCTTGATGGTAAACTATATCCTTGGATTCGCATTACGGATATTAATCCCGGCGTGGGCCATGATGAAGAAGATAGCAAGCATTATAGTAAAATGGTATATGGACTTACCTATAAGCCCATTAATCAAATTGCAATCAAATTTGATTATGGTACCAAAACCTATACTGATAGTGAAAAAGATAAAACCACCTATATGAACTTAGGGGTCGGCTATAATTTTTAATCATATTTCGAAGCGTGTAAAGACACAATCCTCAAGCGGTCGGTCTCTCCGCCGTTTGGGGATTGTCGCTATCAAAAACATAACAAATTTATTTTTGGTTTTTTGTTTTATTGGCACAGGGCTAAACGGTGGTATTAAAGAGGATGTGGAAAAAATTATAAGAACCAAATATGGGGATTCCATTGTTTTTTCTATGAAAAAAATATTATTAGATAATGAAGTGAAAGTCAAAATTGAGCCCAAAGTGCACCAACGATTTTTTAAAGATTTCATATATGTATGGACCATTGAAATAAAGAAAGGCGAAAAGGTGTATGGACTTTTAGATAATGTTAAAGGAAAATCTATGCCAATCACCTTTTTAGTTATATTTGATTCGAAGGGAAGTATATTAAATTCGCATGTTGTTAAATACCGTGAACCTTATGGTGGAGAAATTTCCAGTCCTAAATGGATGAATCAGTTTAAAGGGAGAAACGCTTCATCNCGCTTTGTTGTGGGAAATGACATCGACGGTATTTCTGGGGCCACCATTTCAGTCTATAGTNTGTCAGCAGGAATTATGAAACTGAGCCTTCTTTTCCCGAAAATCAAATCGCTTTTATAATGGAATATTCACACATTCGAAACTTTCCAAAAGAGATCAAATTATTGATTTCTGTATTTGTGATTGTTTTATCAATCGGAGTGACAATTGGTCTAATTTATGTAGGTTATAATACGGACTATTCTGCTACAGGAACCCAAAACTATTATGCAGGTGATCCGGTTTCACCTGAATTTCAAATACCAGAACAATATCCGAAATCATTAGAAGGATTANTGTTAACGACTCACACACACGTCATGTCTTTTGCTATTATTTTTATTGTGTTAGGTGCACTAATGTTTTTTACGGAAACACTACCAAAAAAGTGGACATTGATTTTGATGATTGAACCTTTTATATCTACCTTAGTTACTTTTGGATCCTTTTTTGCAATTCGATATATACATCCAAATTTTGCTTATCTTACCATTATATCCGGGGTCCTTATGTATCTTTCATATTATATAATGGCATTGATTATTTTTAAAGAATCAGTACTAAAATAAAGCAAATATATCAAAAAATATTTGGCATATAAAACTATATAGTTTAATTTTCGACTTGTAATTCGAAATAAAGAATACATATTCAATATGGTATCTGATAGACAATCTAAAGAACGTGAATTTCGTAAGGAGCAAATCCTCAAAGCAGCCCTTTCTGTTTTTAAGTCAAATGATCTTGAAAAAGCCACAATGGACGAAATTGCAAAAGAGGCTGATTTTGGCAAAGCAACTTTATATTATTACTTTAGTTCTAAAGAAGAAATCTTTATTGAAATATTAAATCGTGGTTGGAAAATGATATGGGAATCAATTGAGCCAGTCATTCATGATCAAGATCAACCAAGAGACACATTTATAAATGCACTCAATATTATTGGAAGTCTAGTAAGAAATAACCAAGTTTTATTTGAATTTTTATTTACGGCTCCTCAAAAAATGCCTAGTAGTTTAAATGAGGGGCAACCTGAATGGAAAGGTTATCAAAATAAGATGTACGGAGTATTTCAAGGTCTACTGGAAGAGGGCATAGCAAAAAAAGAATTTCCACAAATGCGTTCAGATTTATTAATGCGTGCGATTGGTGGTTTATTCCATGGTTTGTTTTTTCTAGGAAATGAAAAAAAACCTATGTCAAGGCAAACGATGGAGGAGTTCATAACAACATTCATTGGTAATTATGGAACTACGTAAAATATAGTATATAGTAATTTGAGCGGGGGAAAAATTTTCTATAATAATCTATTATTAGTTTGTAGTCTGAATATGATTAATTCACTTTCAGCAAATCAAAATAATGACTCACTTATT
>JGI26060J43896_10000735_pt1 | contig 12007 bp, 14 predicted proteins | sample MarorgKNORR_S2LV_6_FD_43896 | JGI IMG/M metagenome (IMG submission 43896) | reverse complement strand
ATGCGCTTTAGAGGAGTTATGGAAAAATGTACTTATTGTTATCAGCGCGTAAGTGAAGCTCGCATTAAAGCAGAAAATGAAAATAGAGATTTAGTTGATGGAGATATTAAAGTAGCTTGTGCACAATCTTGTCCAGCTGACGCCATTAAATTTGGAGATATCAATGATCCAAATAGTGCAGTTAGTAAAGCAAAAAGACGTAATCGTGATTATGCTTTACTAGGACAGCTTGGTACTAGCCCAAGAACTACATATCTTGCAAAAATTAGAAATCAAAATCCTAAACTATCTTCAAGCAATCATCAGGGAGCGCATCATTAGATGCTAGACAATAAAATAAAGTCAAAAGCACAAATTCGTGCTGAAAAATTACTTCCAGGTAATCAAAATTTTACTACTCTTACTGATGATATAGCAGGAGTTCCAGAGCGAAAAAAGACACCAATTCAATGGTGGCTTTTATTTGGATTAGCTCTTTCTCTTTTAGCAATTTTTGGAGGTAGTGTTGGATTTCTTATATGGGAAGGTACTGGAATTTGGGGTATTAATAATCCTGTATTCTGGGGTTGGGCTATTATCAATTTTGTTTGGTGGGTAGGTATTGGCCATGCNGGTACTTTAATATCTGCTATTTTACATTTATTTAGACAAAATTGGAGAAATGCTATNAATCGATTTGCNGAGACAATGACACTTTTTGCTGTTATTTGTGCACTTGTTTTTCCTGGAATTCATGTTGGTAGAATTTGGGTAGCTTACTGGTTCTTGCCTATACCAAATCAGATGGGAATGTGGCCAAATATGAGAAGTCCATTAATATGGGATTTCTTTGCTGTGTTCACTTATTTTACAGTATCATTGTTATTTTGGTACACAGGTTTAATTCCTGACTTAGCAACCTTAAGAGATAGAGCAAAAACAAATTTAAAAAGAAAAATTTATGGATTCTTTGCATTGGGATGGAGAGGTGGAAATAGACAATGGCAGCATTATGAGCTAGCTTACTTAGTTCTTGCTGGAATATCTACTCCTCTAGTTTTATCAGTGCATAGTGTTGTTAGTTCTGATTTTGCTACTAGCATTATACCTGGTTGGCACACAACAATATTCCCTCCTTATTTTGTAGCAGGAGCCATTTATTCTGGATTTGGAATGGTAATGACATTATCTATCATAGCAAGAAAAGTATATGATCTAGGACATATTATAACAGTAGAGCATCTTGATAAGATGGCACAAATTATGTTACTAACTGGTTGTATGGTTGGATATGCTTATTCGATGGAATTTTTTGTTGCATGGTATAGTGGNAACGCATACGAATCATTTGCTTTTGTTAATAGAGCCCTAGGTCCATATTGGTGGGGTTATTGGGCGATGATTTTTTGTAATGTCGTTGTCCCTCAGTTTTTTTGGTTTGAACGCTATAGAAGGCATATCCCATTTTTATTTATCACATCAATATTAGTGAATATTGGAATGTGGTTTGAAAGATTTGTAATTGTAGTTATTACACTTCATAGAGATTTTATGCCAGGCGCTTGGGCGATGTACAATCCAACAATATTTGATGTTTCAATTTATATAGGGACATTCGGATTATTTTTTACAGGATTCTTACTATTCTTAAGATTTTTACCAATGGTGTCTATTGCTGAAGCAAAACTAGTATTACCAGAGTCTAACCCTCATCATGGACATGAAGAATGAATACATACGGTGTAATAGCAAGATTTGATAATCCTTTAGCATTAGTTCATGCCGCAGAGAAAGTAAGAGATGCAGGATTTAAAGATTTTGATTGTCATTCCCCATTCCCAATTCATGGTATGGATGATGCAATGGGGCTTAAACGATCTAAATTAGGTTATGTTATTGGAGCAATGGGATTAACTGGTGCACTATTTGGTTTCGGCTTACAAACTTGGATTCATTCAATTGAGTATCCAATGAACATTAGTGGAAAGCCATTTTTTGCTTATCCAGCATATGCAATTATTACATTTGAGCTTATGGTTCTATTTAGTGCTTTTGGAGCAGTATTTGGAATGATGTATTTTAATAGTATACCTCGATTCCATCATCCTGTATTCTACTCAGATAAATTTTCAAGAGTTACAAGTGANGCATTTTATGTTAGTATTGAAATTTCAGATCCAAAATATAACGAAGAAGAAGTAAAATCATTTTTAGATAAAATTGGCGGTACAGAGATCGAGGTATTAAGAGATGAAAATTAATACATTATTTTTAAGCCTANTATTTTTGACAGGATGTTTTAGAGGTGCAAAATTTGAAGAACCTCCGATTCATTTAAATCCCAATATGGACAATCAACAAAAGTATAGATCGTTAGAAGAAAGCTATTTCTTTGAAGATGGGTCTACTATGAGAACTCCAATTGAAGGAACTATTGCTAGAGGNCAATATGATGATAATGCATCATTTTTAACTGGTAAAAATGAAGATGGATCATATTTAGCAAATAATCCGATAGCGTTATCAGCAGAAGTTCTAGATAGAGGGCAAGAAAGATTTAATATTTATTGTACACCATGTCATTCTCAAGTGGGGAATGGTAAGGGTATTATTACGCAGTATGACTATCCTGTTATTCCTGCAAATTTACATGATGAGCGTATTCGTATACAACCTGACGGAGAAATGTTTAATACAATTCGATATGGGTTACGTAGTATGCCTGCATATGGATATCAAGTAGAGACAAATGATGTCTGGTCAATTGTTCATTATGTTAGAGCTTTACAAAAAAGTCAGAATGCTACTTTCGAAGATTTACCTGAAGATGAACAAGAAAAAATTGCTAAGGAATCATGAAACTAGATTCAAAAACATATCATTATAGTTCAAAAAAATCTACTAACCTTATTTTGATGTTTGCAGGTATAGCATTACTAAGTATTGCTTGGTTTGCTGGTTTTGAATCAAAAGAATTTTATTTTTCTTACCTTACTTCATTCTTTTTTTGGCTAAGTATTATATTGGGTGCTATGTTTTTTACATTTGTNCACTATGCTTTTTCTGCTACATGGAGTGTTGCTATAATAAGAATAATGGAGAATACTCTAATGTTAATACCAATCTTCACAATGTTATTTTTTCCAATTATTGCAGGTATGGAAATGTTATTTAAATGGCTTCCAGATCATAGTTATTGGCTTACTCATAGTTTTGAAGCTGATCACTTGATACAACATAAATTGCCTTTCTTAAATAAACAATTTTTCCTACAAAGAGCAGTAGCCTATTTTAGCTTATGGAATATAATAGCTTTTTATATTTATTTCACATCTACTAAACATGATACTGATACAAATCATAATGCATTAATAAAATTAAAGAATTTTACTATGAGTCCTATTGGAGTATTATTATTTACAAGTATTACTTTTGCAGGATTAGATTGGTTGATGAGCTTGGATCCACATTGGTATTCTACAATGTATGGAGTATATACTTTTGCAGGGTCATTTTTAGCATTTTTAGCATTCTTAACGTTTACACTAATTCGCTTAAAAGATCAGGGATATTTAAAAGATATTGTATCCGAAGAACATTTTCATGACCTCGGTAAGTACTTATTTGCGTTTACAGTTTTTTATTGCTACATCGCTGGGGCACAATTCTATTTTATATGGTATAGTAATATCCCGGAAGAAACTATTTGGTATCTTCATAGATGGGTTGGTTCTTGGAAAACAATAAGTNTCCTATTAATAGTAGGTAAATTTTTCATTCCATTTTTTGCATTAATTTTTAGAGGATCAAAGAGAAATATAAGGTTATTGCAATTTATGTCTATATGGATATTGTTTATGCACTATATCGATATTAATTTTATTGTAATGCCAACTCTTCACCANCACGGTTTCCACTTTGGAATATATGATATAGCTAGCATGTTAGGGTTTGCTGCTATATTTATTGGTGGATTTAGATATATTATGTCAAGGAGTCCATTAGTTCCACTTAATGATCCAGAGTTAATACATTCAATTAATCATAGGAATCACTAATTATGAGTAATCTAGGTTACGAAAAACAAGATATTCCAGTTAAGCCAGTAATAATTGGAGGATTTATATTTGTTTTAACAATTATAGTTACCCTTTTTCTTTTGTTTGAATATTATGTACGCGTTTTAGATGATACTGTTTATGAATTTAAACTAAGTAAGCGATCAAAAAAATTAATTGAATTAAGAAAATCGGAAAGCGAAACTCTCAATAGCTATAAGGTAATCGACAAAGAAAAAGAAATTTATCATATACCTATTGATCGATCAAAAGAGCTATTACTAGATGATCAAAAAAAATAGCCTACTTTTAGTATTTCTATTTTTAAGTCATTTATTGTTTTCGCAAACATTAAAAGAACAACCCCCAACAGACTCTCCAATAGATGTCATAGAGCAATTAGGAGATTATATTCCTCTAGATACCATCTTTACTAACGAATCTGGTGAAGAAATTGTACTAAAGGATTTATTCCAGAAAAATATTCCTACAATTCTTACATTGAATTATTTTGAATGCCCTATGCTTTGTACTCTTGTACTAAATGGATTAGCTGAGTCAATTGAAAAGCTAACACTAAATCCTGGAGAAGAATATCAGGTGATCACTATTGATATTAATCCTAATGAGAGTACAGCTTTTGCAAATCAAAAGAAAAAGAATTATATAGCTGGATACAATCTTAAAAATATTAAAAATGATTGGCACTTTTTAACTGGAGAACAAGAGAGTATAAAAAAAATTGCTGATAGCATAGGATTCATATATTATTATGATGAAGATAGAGATGAGTATATGCATCCTGCAGCAATTTCTGTGTTAGATCCAGAAGGAAAAATTTCACGCTATTTATATGGGATTCAATTTTTAGCTAAAGATTTAAAGCTGAGTTTACTAGAAGCTGGCCAAGGAAAGATAGGAAGTACGCTNGATAAAATAATTCTTTATTGNTATCATTACGACCCTTACAAAAATACTTATACACTTTTTGCTACCAATGTTATGAGATTAGGGGGTATATTAACTATCATTTTTCTAGGTATTACAATTGTAGGTTACTGGAAAAACGATCATAATTTATTTAGGGGATAATAGTAGAAGACATGGATAGATTAACCGAATATTTGTTTCCAAAACAGGTGTCAACCTTTGCTGCTGACATTGATAACCTATTTTATTTTATTTTTTATTCATCAATAGCACTCTTTGCTATCGTTGTCTTTGGTATGCTTTATTTAGCAATTAAATATCGTTTCAAAAAAGGTGATGAGATTAGGCTCACAAGCAGTAAAGATCATAGTAATATANTAGAGTCATTATTTTTCATTGTTCCTCTCATACTAGTAAGTATCACATTTGTGTGGGGCATTAGATCTTATTTAAAAATGATTATTGTTCCTGATGATGCGATTGAAATCAAAGTCACTGGCCAAAGTTGGTTTTGGACGTTTGATTATCCTGACGGAGGTACAACTCTTAATGAACTTGTAGTCCCTTCTAATCAGCCTATTAAAATTGTTCTTTCTTCTAAAGATGTATTGCATAGTTTTTTTATTCCTGTGATGAGAACTAAGATGGACTGTTTACCGAATAGATACAATGTTATGTGGTTTGATGCTCAACAAGAAGGAGTATATGATATATTTTGTACTGAATATTGTGGAACGGGACACTCTCAAATGGGAGCAAAGGTTGTTGTTATGAAACCTGCTCAATATGAAGCATGGGTTGCTGACCTTGGATCTGATGATGAAGATATACCCCTAGATGAACTTGGTGCCAAGTTATATACTAAAAAAGCATGTAATACTTGTCATACCTTGGATGGTTCTGCTTTAGTTGGTCCATCATATTTACAAACAAGTCAAATGTGGGGGCAAGAAAGAGTCTTTGATGACGGTACTAGTACTGTAATTGATGATAACTATATAAGAAGCTCTATATTAGAGCCACAGACAAAAATAGTAGCAGGTTATCAAGGAGTTATGCCTACCTATCAAGGCTTGTTAAATGATAGAGAATTAGATGCATTAATTGCTTTCTTAAAATCTTTAAAAGAGGATTCTCAAATTTAATTGTAAATTAGGATATACTTATGGCTGAAAATAAAAAACTAAATTATCTTACGCACCCGAAAGGCATAATGTCGTGGCTGTTAACACTTGATCACAAGCGCATTGGCTTAATGTATCTTTTCGGTGGACTAGCATTTTTCTTTTTAGGTGGATTATTGGCACTAGGAATGCGACTTGAATTAGCTGCTCCTGGTAATGATTTTGTATCAAATGATACTTATAACAACATGTATACTCTTCATGGAGCGATAATGATTTTTCTATTTATTATTCCTGCAATTCCCGGAGCATTAGGAAATATTTTACTTCCTCTTATGTTAGGAGCTAAAGATGTAGCATTTCCAAGATTAAATCTTGCTAGTTTTTATATATATACTATAGGTGCACTATTTGTTATGTATACTATTATTTCAGGTGGAGTAGATACAGGTTGGACTTTTTANACACCTTACTCTACTACTAGTACATCTAATGTNATACCTATGACTATGGGAATTTTTGTTATTGGATTTTCGTCTATTTTAACAGGACTAAATTTTATTGCTACTATTCATAAAATGAGAATTCCTGGATTAACATGGTATAAATTACCATTATTTGTATGGGCTCTTTATGGAACATCTTTAGTACAGATTACAGCAACTCCTGTTATTGCAATTACGATGGTTTTATTAATTTTAGAGAGATTGCTAGGAATTGGAATTTTTGATCCTGCTCTTGGAGGAGATCCAGTTCTTTATCAACATTTTTTCTGGTTCTATTCTCATCCTGCTGTATATATCATGATATTACCTGCCTTTGGAATTATCAGTGAAATTATTCCTGTACACTCTAGAAAAAAAATATGGGGATACAAGTTTATTGCATTTTCAACACTATCAATTGCATTTATTGGATTCTTAGTTTGGGGACATCACATGTTTACATCTGGGCAATCAGTTTTTTCTCAAATTGTATTTTCTTTTATAACATATTTTGTAGGTATTCCTACCGGAGTAAAGATATTCAGTTGGATGTTAACTATGTATAAAGGTCAGGTCTCTTTTACACCACCTATGCTCTATGCTTTATCTTTTTTATTCTTATTCACTATTGGAGGATTAACAGGAATATTTCTTGGAGCTGTAGCATTAGATATTCATCTACATGACACTTATTTTGTAGTTGCTCACTTTCATTATGTGATGCAAGGAGGTACCATTATTGCATTTCTTGGAGGATTACATCATTGGTGGCCTAAATCAATGGGTACAATGTACAATCAAACTGTAGCAAATATTTGTTGTCTTGGCGTATTTCTAGGTTTTAACGGTACATTTTTTCCTCAATTTNTATTAGGACTAAGAGGAATGCCAAGAAGATACGCTACNTATGACCCTCAATATGCAGAGTTACATAATTATTCTAGTTTTTGGTCAGGCATATTAGGATTATCAATATTTATTGCAATTATGAATTTACTTTGGTCCTTAAGAAAGAATAATAAACTAGATCCAGGTACTAATCCATGGGGTGCAATGACACTAGAATGGACACATACTACTTCACCTCCTCATCCACATAATTTTGAGGAAGAACCTGTGCTTGAGCACGGTCCATATGATTATGATAAAGTTATCGTTGAGCCAACATTTAAAAAATGAGTCACGATAATTCATCACCTGATTTTCTACAGCATCACTTTCATGATGTTGATCAGCAATATGAGACTGCGAAGCTGGGAATGTGGGCTTTTATTCTTACTGAAGTTTTAACTTTTGGCGGTTTATTCGTTGCATATGTTGTTTATCGTTCTTGGTATCCAGAAATGTTTGTTGGAGCAAATCTCCTTTTGGATGTTAATAAAGGATTATTAAATACGATTGTTTTAATTACTAGTTCACTAACAATGGTTCTTGCTGTATGGGCAATACAGAAGAAAAATAAAAAACTATCTTTATTCATGCTCATAGCAACATTTTTGTTTGCCTTNATGTTCTTAGGTATTAANTATTTAGAATATTCTCATAANTTTGAAGTAGGNCAATTACCAGGAGAGTATTATAGCTATATGGGCCCTGAAATTGCTCATATTAATAATCCTCATATCTTCTTCAGTATTTATTTTATTATGACAGGATTNCATGGATTGCACGTAGCAATTGGTATGGGGTTAATTGCATGGTTAATTTATGCAACAGCTAAAGGAAACTTACATTCTGAGTATTATACTCCAATGGAAATGATTGGTATTTTTTGGCATTTAGTTGATTTAATCTGGATTTACTTATTTCCATTATTTTATTTAATATAGGAACATTATGTCTGAACATCATATAACACCATTAAAAACATATTTAGTAATTGCTGGCACACTATTCTTTCTTACAGCAGTTACAGTATGGGTATCCTATTTTGATTTTGGATCATTTAATATTGTTATTGCTATGGGCGTTGCAACAGTTAAAGCCACTTTAGTGGCGTTATTTTTTATGCATCTTTTATGGGATGATAAGAAGAATTTAACAATGTTTATTATGTCGCTAATGTTTCTTGGAATATTTATTACAATTACTCTCTTAGATACTGGTTTTAGAGGAGGAGTAAATTCTGAAGTAGAATATCCAATTAATAAACGTGCTGCCTTTTATGATTCTTTACCTCTTACAGATACTCATGGAAATCCTGTTGATGAGCATGGTACTGATCATCATGAAGGGGATGAGGACCATCATTAAATGAAAAAACAGCTTTTTTTTCAATCTGCTGTAGTTTCAACAATCTTATCTTATCTTTTAATTTTTGTCGGAGGATTAGTGCGTGTCTCAGGTTCTGGCATGGGTTGCCCAGATTGGCCTAGATGTTTTGGTCGATGGATTCCACCTACTAATATTGACCAAATTCCTTCTTATATTGATGCTACATCTTTTAATATTGTATTAGCTTGGATAGAGTACGGTAATCGCTTTCTGGGAGTATTAGTAGGTTTTTCAATTATAATATTAAATATTATCGCAATATACTATTTTCGCAAAGAACTTAAGCTTCTAATTTCGGCAATCTTATCTCTTATTCTAGTTGCAGCGAATGGTGGGTTAGGTGCTATTGTAGTTTCTTCAATTTTAAATCCTTTCCTTGTTAGTCTACATATGATATTAGCTCTAATGCTAGTATCAGTATTGAGCTATGCATGTATTGAATCTTATAAATTAATACATATAGAAAAGTTTAAAGATTTAGATATCAATAGGTCGCTCTCAAATAGCTTAATTGTTTTTTGGATATTAGTTGTTGTAGAAATTCTTTTAGGAACAGGAATCAGAACGAATCTTGAACTTGTTTCTATCGAAAACCCCTTATTGTCAAAAGGAGAATTATTAAATGCATTAGATTCATATAAATATTTTCATTCCTTTCTAGGATTTACATTACTTTTCTTAAGTATATATATTCATTCTCAATTGAGAGACAATAAGCTATATATTGCAAAATTTTTAGGGATATTTATACTTGGTATGATCATAGTTCAAATCTTTTTAGGTGAAATGATGATTTTCTTTGAGTTGCCTCAACTAACAAGACTCTTCCATACCTGGGGTTCATCTTGGCTTGTCGGTGTAATAATTATATTGTATAATTGCATCAGTAATGAATACGTTAAATAAAAAGTTAATAATTGCATTTTTTTCAGTTTTTATATTAGGTGTTATAGGACTATTTACTATAGACCAGGCGACTCAATCTAGAATTAATAATCTATCTATTATAACCGAAATTCCATCCTTTCAATTAGAACATTTTGATGGTACCCTATTCACAGAAAAAAACTTAAATAATAAAATTACTGTAGCTAGCTTTATGTTTACTCAATGTGAAGGCGCATGTCCAATTATGTCTACAAATATGGGACTGCTACAAAAAAGATTTTCAGATTCAGATAAATTACAATTTATTTCTATTACAACAGACCCTGATTATGACTCAGCTAATATATTAAAAGATTTTTCCAACAAATATAGTAGTAAAAATAATTGGTTTTTTCTAAGAGGAGATATTGACGATGTAGTTAAATTATCTGAGGATGGATTCTTTTTATCTGCAAGCTTATTACCGATTGGACATTCTACGCGACTTATATTGATTGATAAAGATAGAAATATTAGAAAATATTATGAAGGTACTGTTGATGCTAATATAGTAGAGCTACAAAACGATATAGTAACTCTTATTAAGCGAGGCTGATATGATTAAAAATCTAGTCGAGTTAACAAAAGTTAGAATTGGATTTTTAGTACTTACTACAACAGTCATTGGATTCTATCTTGGGGCTCAAGGCTCTTTTTCATCATCGCTATTATTCTATACCATTGTAGGTACTTTATTTTCGTCAACAGGTGGTTCAATTATAAATAATGTGATAGAAGTCGAATCAGACAAGAGAATGGATCGAACAAAGAATAGAGTACTTCCTACAAAAAAATTATCTGTTAATTTTGCATTATTTTTAGGATTATCGTCCATTGTACTAGGATTATCTACGCTATATTTTAAGGTAAATACACTTACCGCTTTACTATCGATGTTAACTATTGCGTTATATTTATTAGTATACACACCTTTAAAGAGAGTATCATGGATAAATACTTCTATTGGTGCTATTCCTGGTGCTATACCTCCATTAGGTGGCTGGACAGCAGCAACAAATAGCTTAGATTTGGGAGGGATAGCTTTATTTTTAATCTTATTTTTTTGGCAACATCCTCATTTTTACGCTATCGCATTTATGTATAAAGAAGACTATGCTAACGCAGGATTAAAAATGTTACCTGTAGTAGAGAATGGTATAAAAAGAACAGTATTACATATTTTTTTACATGCATTAATATTAATTCCAATTTCTACTTTACCATTTTTTTTTGGAGTGTCAGGAAGGGTGTATTTTGTAGGAGCATACTTACTAAGTAATATCTATATGCTATGTTGCCTTCCATTTATTCTAGAACAATCTAGAGAAAATGCTGTCTTAATATTTAAGACGTCAATTTATTATTTTCCCTTATTGTTCTTTTTGATATTAGCAGATTTATTTATATAGAAATAGGTAATGAAAAAAATAAATATGATTTATACTAGCTATAATCAGTGAGAATCTAATTTTTCAATTCTTTTCTGATGTCTTCCACCTTCAAATTTTATGCTTAACCATTGCTTAATTAATTCTATTGCACGCTCTGATTTAATAAATCGTGAACCAAAAGATAAGACATTAGCATTGTTATGTAATCTTGATAGATCAATAATTTCATCTGGACCATCATAAAAGACAGCTGCTCTTACACCTTTGAACCTATTTGCAGCCATTGCTTCACCCTGACCTGATCCTCCAAAAATAATTCCCATTGTATTATCATTTTCTGAAATAAATTGCGCTGCAGGATTGATAAAATCAGGATAATCGTCAGTCGATTCATATTCAAATGCACCAAAATCTTTTACTTTATAATTTGATGCTACCAGAGAATCTTTTACCGATTCTTTGAGATCAAATCCGGCATGATCTGTAGCCAAGACAATTGTCTTATTAGTCATTTAGATAGCCCTCTATCATACTTTTAATTTTTTCTTTAGTAAAATCAAATTCCATTGCTACATCAACTCCTGGAGCAGAAAGTCCAAAATTATTAATACCAATTTTTAAACCATTCTGACCAACAAATTTTTCCCAACCCAATGTTGTTCCGGCTTCTATTGAAACTCTTTTCCTGCAATTGGAAGTAAGGATTTCATTTCTATACCCTTCCGATTGTTGATCAAACAGCTCCCAACATGGTATGTTAACAATTTTTATATTACGATTTATATCTTTTGCGATAGAGAGGGCAAGATGAGATTCTGATCCAGTCGTAAATATAACTA
>JGI26060J43896_10000733_pt1 | contig 12012 bp, 8 predicted proteins | sample MarorgKNORR_S2LV_6_FD_43896 | JGI IMG/M metagenome (IMG submission 43896) | reverse complement strand
CAAAATCCATCCAGCCCTAAGCATCCAGGCATGACGGGATCATTCTTAAATGGCATTTAAAAAACCAATGTTCTGGATCAATATCCATTTCTGCTTCAATAAAACCGGCATCATATTTACCGCCTGTTTTTGAGATATTCAAGATTCGATCTATCATGAGCATAGGCGGTAGGGGCAATTTGCCGTTCTTTTTCCCGAAAGCCTTCCCGGTGCCAATATCAAGTAGGTCTTGTTTTGTATAAGAAGACTGTTTATCCATGGTTTATTCCCAATTGCCCGCGGAATTTATGCATGAACGATGGTTTAAATATTATCTTTTTGTATCCTTAATTTGTCGATAATAATAGATCATGTAATATGCATAAATTCAAAGTTTGAGTACATAACTGCACTCCCTGGCCAGTAATTTCTATTACTAGTTTACTTGCGCAGGATCCGGACGGAGCGAACTGATTTTTATTTCATTTTGAAAATAATATGTCAGTAAAAATGATGTAATGAAATAAAAAATAAGTCCATAAACATAAAAACCACTTAAACCAAACCAGCTGTAATTTTGATAATACAGAAGGCTGAATCCCAAACTCAACTTCACTGACTCCGCCATCAAAGCATAGTTGCGATGATCCAAAATAGATGTGAACGAAAATATGCTTAGAATGAGCATGGCCGCGTACACGTAACACATCGTAACATTATAGCTAGGGATAATGGTGAGCATATGGAACATCAATATGTTCATTATAATAATCTGAGTCCATGAATATGCAACTAGAAGCTTTGAATTTTTAGTATGATATTTTACCCGCTTTTTAGGATTTGTAATTTCATGTAGGGGGAACTTTTCTTTTACATCTGGCGGGCGCCAGCCTGTAGGCATGAACCAGATTCGCAGCTTATCAAGAATACGTTCCGCGCGCCAAGCATCTTTGATCAGTTGCCACATAACTTTAAAGTTAATGATAACCGGATTCCAAGTCTGGACCGGCTTGAGCGTTCCATATACTGGTTTTACATCATCAAGCTCAGGCTGAAAGGATCCAAATAGCTTATCCCAAAATATTAAAATCTGGCTGTAGTTTTTATCGATATATTCTGGATTGATCGCATGGTGGACCCGGTGGTGAGACGGCGTAACTAAAATATACTCAAGGAAACCCATTTTGCCAATAAGTTGGGTGTGGTACCAAAATTGAAAAAAGAAGTGCAGGGGCCCGAGAATTGCAAATATTTTAGTAGGAACGCCAAGAAGTGCTGCGGGTACCATAAAAATCGCGGAAAAGTCTATTGTATTTGAAATAGACTGCCGCAAGGCACAGGAAAGATTGAACTCTTCGCTACTGTGATGAATAATATGCCTATTCCATAATATATTGACGCGATGTTTCAAGCGATGGATACAGTAACCGGTAAAGTCTTGGACTACGAATGCAATAATAACGGCAAGCCAAATAGGATCCAGCTTGTAAATAGTCATATTAGTAACCAGCCATGAATAACCGATTATTGTAAAGCCAAATTTTATCCCATCACGAATTGTTTTTGTAAGCCCAGAGCTAAGACTGGCTATCACATCGGCCGCACGGTTAATTTGCAGATCTTTTCGTTTAGCGATAATCGCTTCAATAATAATTAATATGGTGAAGATAGGGATGGCAAAAAAAAGGGATTTTATATAGAAACTCATTTTCGCAGTGTATTTACCTGTATTCCAATAAATTACCAGCCGAAATAAGTTATTCCAATAAAACAATATTACAAAGTGTCAGTACCAAATGTCCATAAACAATAAACCCGTCAATAAGACGGGTTTTCATTGTAGTGGGGTTGGGATGATTCGCAGGCGTTTCATTTTTATTTGGCAACGGTTTTTATAATGAAATACCTATGGAAATTCTGTTTACAGGAGAAAAGGATCCAGCGTCATTGAAGGAATAGCTCAATTTGGTCATGAGTCCAATTAGCCGTATTGAAAATCCTACACCTAAGGATAGACCTTCTGTATCATGGTTAAATTTATACCCACCTCGTAAGAAAAATATTTTCTTGAATCCATATTCAATACCCATATTTACCCGTTCTGTATAGTCTATAGGGTGTACCGCATCCACTTCAACGAGAAGATTATGATTTTCTCCAAAACTCCCAACAAAGTCCATGACATCCAATGCAACTCCCATAGTAAAAGTGAGCGGCAAAGGGAAAGAATCATCTTCATATTTAAAATTCTTTGAAAAATTCCGTACTCCCATTCCAAAACGGAAACTTTTTATGCCAGGGTAATAAATAGTGCCAAAATCATATGCCAGTCCATCGGTTTTATTTGACTTTTCTGATCCATCAGGCATCAAAGTATTTCCAAGGCTTTGACTCACAAATTTTACTTGTCCACCAACGGAAAACCGATCAGTCAAACTTTTAGCAAAAGAAACACCCATTGCTAAAGCTTCCACTTCAATGTTGCCTGTTTCAATAAAACCAGCAGTATTATCAGCAACTCGCGTACCAATTATGCTACCATAATCAGAAGTTTGCATGCTGAATCCAATTACACCAAAATTACCCAGTTTCTTTGTAACGCCTAGTGAATAATAACCAATATCAGCAAGCCAGTTTGTTTGAGTACTGAAAAAATCAATGCTAGCGGGCTGTTCAGTCATTCCTGCCGGATTATAAAACATGGAGCTCGCACCTGTACCAACAAGAATGAATGCACCCCCCATAGCAGCCGCACGGGCGTCGGCATCAATTTTTAAAAACTGATATCCCGATTGGGCCACTTTTTTAATTTCAGCGTTCAATTTTGTCATGGTCGAACCTATTAAAAGTGCCACGAAAATAATTATTCTAATCTTCATAGTCACAAACTCACCTGTATGAAAAAGAGCAACCCTAATTTTCCTTATCTAATAATGACAAATTTAGTTACAGACATATCGCCAGTTTCATTATCAGTAATATGTGCAAGATAGATTCCACTAACAAGTAACTGACCACTATCTGATACAGTCTGCAAATCGAGGATATTCCCACCCCATACTTCATCACCAGAACCAGAGTTGTGTTCGACAGATTTCACCAGATCCCCGCTTTCGGTGTATATGTTAATTGTGCAGTAACCGGGTATATCCATAAATACATTTTATTAGGTTCTCCAGGAAAGTTATTTGCATTCACATTTAATGGATTTGGAACAACCCGAATTGTTTCCAGGGTACCAGCAGGACGGGATCGGTATGCTGCAGCACGCGTCCGATTCAAATTCCAACCACTTTCAAGACTGCGCACCACACCNTTAGGGCTGGGCGTATTTGACAAACCATCATCAAAGGCAGTCACATAATAAAAATAAGCAACGCTTCGCTGTGCAGTTGTATCATTAAAGCTATGGGTGAGAGTAACACCAGAATTTCCACCGCATTCAAATATTCTTGTAAATGAGGAATCTGGACTCCCCGTACTCCGATAGACTCTGTAACCCGCGAAATCTGAAGCTTCTTCAGATTCATATCCCCAATTGATTTGGATGTAGTCAGGCAAACCCTGAACATCAATAGAGGGAGCTCTAGGCGGAACTGGGAGTTCATAATTGTTTTTAACCGCATATTGGGCAGCCCATGCGTTTTTAAAAAGAGAATCTTTTCCTGTTGCTACCCAACAATCTTTCGCATAGTCGTTATCATTATCGTATAAATCAGGATGATCTATAAAAGGAGGCGGTAGATTATTTTCACTGTCCCAGGTGGCTGTCCCGTTGTTCCATGCGCGTCCGATTTCCCGGCCTTTTTCCGGTGAGATAGTTCCCATTACAAAAGCATAAACAAACCGGATACTGTCTCCGAAGGCCAGATCATACGGACCTGAGGAAGTATGTGCTATTGCCCGCCAATTCCACCAGGGAAATTCTTTGGGATATTTATAACCTTGCTCATCCATCCTAAGAGAATGATATGTGTTCTCATAAGTGTTTTCGGTTTGATATTCCAGATTGAAGAGTGGACCTCCAAATCCATACTTTAGAACCTCATACAAATTTGCTAACTCACTGGGAGTGTGGCTGGATGCCTCAAATTTTAGCCAAAATATTTCAACAGTTTGAACACCTGTCATTTGGGGTTGGGTAATATCATCAGATTTATCTGATGCGGATTTATCAGCGTGCAAAAATGCTTCGCCAACATAAAATGGTCGATTAATAAAATCTTTACTTTTATCAGGATCACCAAAATCATCATAATCAGAATCTGGCCCTCGAGCTGGATAGCCATACATTATGCGCAGCGAATCTCCAATTTGTTCACCATAAGTACTGTACCAAGGTGAACCTCTACCAGGTGAATAAAAGTTATTCATGCGCATAAAATAGACATCTTCCAGATTCTGTCCTGGTAATTCTATATCCGGGTCATCATCTGTGTTGCCATTATTAATAAATGTCCAGTCATAGATAATAAAATCGTCGTAATCTGCACTACTCCAAGCAAGAACCTTTTGTTTTAATGTGACTCCCATTATTGTATTAACAGTAGATTCCATCATCAAATCGGCGGTTCCCGGAATTTTCTCTGGATTGACTTCATCACCAGTTAAAGGAAAAGGATCATTTAATATTTCACCATTCACTGTAACAGTAGGAGGCTGATGTCGCACGTACTGTTTTAAGGTGTTTCCTTCATCATCGGCAATTGGCATTGTTATATTTTCATTAGCACCAGCTGTTGCAGTACCCACAACTTTCACTGGCCAGTTTGTACCTGTTTCATCAACCCAATCTACAGTACCAAAATGCCAACCAGCGTTATACAGATGGTAATACTTATAGTTATCATAGTAGTAATAAACTGCTCGTGAACCAGCCAATTGGTCTTGATCGGTATTATCGACTACCTTCATCTCCACATTGCCGATCCGTACCCACTTGAAGGTACCAGCATATAGCATCTGAATACCTGTTAGAAATAAAATAATATAGACTGCAGAAGTAAGTTTTTTTGTATTATTCATTGTAAGAAATTTGGATTACTTAAAAATTGATTCTAAAACCAAGAGTTATACTTCTGGGATTCAAATATGTAAGAAAGCCTCTATTGGGCATGTTAATATGGGGTTTATCATCACTATAGACATCTCCAACCTGATCATCCCCACCGGTATAACCTGCAGCGGTATATTGTTCTTCTTCATACATGGGTAGTTGTAAAGATTCCATATAGTTTCGCCAATCGTCACCACCATCAAATCCTTGCATAGCAATATATTGCAGATCAAAAACATTATTAATATCAACAAAAACCATTAAATCAAGTTTATTAGTTGAAATATTTTTTCCCATACGCAGATCGGCAGAGTATTGACTTTTCCACTGAAGATTATCTTGTAGTTCATAGGTTTCCAACGGATCCCAGGTTATATAGTCTCCAGCTTTCCAACCAAGGAGGATATTTATTTGCCATTGGTCTAATGGATGAGTACCTAATAATTTTGGTCCCCAAGCCTTCGGTGTATGTAACACCAGATTGGCCCTTAAGAAAGGTCTTGCCAATGGTTTCTCCTGTTTTGGATTCTGGTATCCATAGCGCATTTGGTCTCGAGGATTCTCGTAGTAATGATCTCGGCCAATATATCCCCAAGTTTGTACGATGTAATTGTAGTTTATCCAACCAGTGAACCAGCGTCCATATCTCTTCTGAACTCTGATCTCTAATCCACGAATATCTTCATAATTGCTATTTTCAGTTGTGGTATAGTTTACGCTTCCGTCAATACTGGTATACCCAACATAAGCGATCTGATCAGAAACATCTTTATAATAACCTGATGCATGCACCAGGATCATATTGTTTACATCATATTCAACACCCAATTCATAGGCTATCGTTTTAGGTATTTCTGCTGAGGGATTTCCAAGAAAATCTATGCCTTGATATGCAGTTCCATAACCTATTTGATACATGTCAATCGATGAAGGCATGGAATAAAAATGACCATAGTTGAAGTATAATTTTGCTGCATCGGTAATGGGATGAGAAACACCCAGTCTTGGACTTATTTTCAAATGCCCCTTTGCTGGTTCTGTTGGTGCTAATTGGGTAAACTCATCCTTAAAGGAGGGAGAAAGATATTTTGAGTATAGATCTATAGTATACCAATCCTGATTAGGAGAGTTACTGTCCAACCGTAATCCAAGATTAGCTATAAGACCTTTGATTTCGATTTTATCCTGAATGTAGGCCCCCATTCTAATGGGATAAGCCCGATATTGATTTACGTAGTTGTTTTTAGGAGCGTAGTCAAACTGACTCTGATAAGAGGTGTTCAAATCATCGTAGTTTAATTCAAAGCCTGTCTTTACTTGGTGTTTTTTATTGATTTGACTTGTTAAATCAAATTTCACATTCAACGTATTCACTTCGGACTCATCTCGCGTAACACCGCCTAAAGAAGCAAAAACCATCCCGTCTCCAGATGGGGTATAATTGCTAGCTACTGAGAATCCCAATGGCGCCTGATCCACAGTTACATTTCCAAAGGAACGAATCACAGTTGTGTCACGGATAAAGTCTGGGCCATAGCAGGCATTCTTCAGATTAACATTAGAAATTCGAATATTGTAGTATGTGCTGGGACTCAGGATATGATCAAAGGTAAAGCCTACCATTGAACGATAAATGTTAAAAGGGTTAAGAGCACTGGGCCAATAAAGTGCAGAACCACCACCATCTGCATATGAATCAGAAGTGGCCAGATAACTCCAAAAAATATCAGAACCGCTGTTGAGGTACCAGTTATTGCCGGAACCTTCCGGACTAGCAGAAAGGGTGTTAATCTCACCATACAGACCCTCAATTTTAACTTTTATCTTGTTTGTGGGCTGCATCGTCAACTTAAGATGTGTATTTGATTCGTGGTGAAAATCCCGGACTGCTGGTAAAGCAAACATGTCATTTTTATTATGATGCGAGATATAAAAGGTCATGTTTCCCAATGCTTTTCCAATTAAAGGAACCGGACCACCAAATCCGATATCTACATTGTAATCCGGTTTGTGACCGTATTGGCCTTCTTTTTGTCCTAATTCGCTACTGCCTTCAACACGATGGTACCACAAGAAAAGGTCGCGCGCTTGTTGTGGTGTCATATCGTTTGATGGGTCATTGTCTGATAGCAAATTAGCAGATACAGAATTCCAGCCAATGAACTCGGGGTAGCTTTCTTGCATATCAGTATTCCAACTACCTTGCTGGGTACCACTCCACATCACCCCTGGTTCCAAAAATGACCTGAGATAATAATTCATAGGATCAAAAAGTGAGTATCCATCATGTTTAAGCTGGGGAGAATCATACTGTATATCAATTGAACCACTATACTTAGATGGTGAGCCTTCTTTAGTAATAATATTGATCAGTCCGGATCGAATATTACCATATTCCGCATTGAACCCGCCCTTAATGATACTTATTTGATCAACTGAACTCAGGTTTACCATCATGACCGGCTCATTAGATCTATTATCAACAAAAGACATCCCATCGATCATCAAAGTGGTTTGATCCAAGCCACCACCACGAATGAGGTCATTTTCAATACCGGCTTCCAGGTTTATGTAATCCCGTATATCGCGAACTTTTGGAACGGTATTAATATCTTCAGAGAAAATGTGAACTTCGCTTGCAGAGCGATCCATAATGATGACTTCCCTNTCAGCAGTAACCACAATCTCGGATGCTTCAAGTACCTTTGTTGATAATTCAAAATTAAGGGTAACTGTATGATCAGAGAGGACCCTGACATCTCTGCTTATAGTAGTCTGATACCCTATCATAGAAACAGATACAGAATAGGTTCCAGGACGTAGATTTAAGATATAATATTCACCTTCCAAATCAGTTGCCGATCCTTGAGATGTGCCAACAACAACCACATTTACGCCAGGCAACGGGTCTCCATTATCCCTATCAGTAACCCTACCATATATTTTCCCGGATACTCCGGCCCAGATGAAATTTTGTAGACAAATGCCAATCAGTATGTAGCTTGTCCAAGAATTTGTAAGTGTGTTTATTTTTTTACGGCATTTTACGGTACTCACTGGCATGCCTTTTTCTTTTTTAGAGAGGATTANAAATTGGTTACTACCTTGGAAAGCGGTTAAAAAAAAACGCCCCTTAATGTATATAGGGGCGTTTTTTAATTAAAGGCTTTTACCAAGTATTTTGGGGTACAGCTCCCGTACCATATTCTTCGCCTAAGTGCAATACATATACTGAACTATCTTGATTTCCAGCAGCTATCCATAACTTATTGTTATGCCATACAGCCTTATTGGGATTTTCGGTTGGAAGTTCCCATACCTCTTCGACAGCGCCTTGAGGAGTTACTCGAACTAATGTTGAGTTTTCCCAGCCAACCATCAAATAAACATTACCCATACCATCGATAGCCAAACCTGATGGGTTATAGTCTTCGCTAGCAAGTATCTGAGTGATCGAACTAGCTGTTACAGTATCTCCCACTGCAGGAACTGGTGCTTTATAAAGACCATTACTACCAGAATCATTCTTAGTATACCAATAAAGATCGTCATTATAAAGACGGAAAGGAGATCCCCATGCTCCAGAGGATTTCAGTAATTCGACCTCATTATCAGTATTAGCTAGTCGACGGTAAATAGTTCCATCAGCTGTTCCAATGTACATATTCCCATCACTATCCCAATCGAAATCAAATGGGTTATTAACATACATGTCTGGCATCCAAGTTTCATAATCACCGCCTGCTGGAGAGATTCGAACTATACCATAGTCACCCCAAACAACTGCAGCGTAAAGGTAACCATCCGGACCAATATGCATTTCTCCTTCACCCCAATGTGTTTGACCAAAATAACTTTCTTCTCCTTCAGGTGTTATCTTGAATACATCTGCTGGATCTTGCCCGCGTGCATACAAGTTCCCATCTGCATCGAAAGCGAGTCCACCTTTGGTTTTGGGAAGGCCATTTACATATACAATGTCAAAAACAGGTAATAAACTGATGGCAATACTTTCACTTACTTTTTCTTCAACATCTTCAACATTCCTAACCCTTAAAGTAGCATTGATTGTTACACCTACGCCGCTAACATTTGGACGAGTGAATGTCAGTGATGTTGCGGTACCTGCAGAAGGTGTAACCGAAGCAAGTGATACACCATTAGTATCAATCTCAATCAAATTCAATGAAGTGGTCGCGTTAAAGTTTTCGCCAGTAATTGTTGCTTCCTCACCAGGATATCCTCCAGCAGGATCAATCGAAGTAATAACCGGGGTGGGAACTACAGTGTCCTCAACATCTTTCGTTTCATCTTCACAAGAAAACATTACCAGAACAGATAATGAAATTATAGATATAATTCTAAAATATTTATTTTCCATTATTTTTCTCCTATTTCTTTAAGGATTGAATTAATTAACCATGCTTGTTCATTTTTGCGAACACTTTTAATTGCTCGAAAAATTAGTAAAGCCTAAAATGACCTTTTAATATAATAACATAATCAACATCAATCAAGTAAACACATTCTATTGCTAAATCTCTATATACAATAAACCCTGTTGCTGGTTGCTGGGCAGAGTTTGATTTTGTATAATTGTAATTATTTTAGCAGTAGCATTTTTATTGTCCGGTTGTGATCCGCTGTTTGCAGGCGGCAGAAATATACGCCGGCGCTTACCGGTGTGCCGCGCTTACCGATACCATTCCAATGAACCGTGAAACGACCAGCTGGTTGATCATAATCTACTAGGGTATTAATCAGTCTTCCGGTCAGATCGTAGATAGCCAAGTTCGCCTCCGCCGGTTGCGTCAGACTGTACTCGATTGTGGTACCCGAATTGAATGGGTTGGGATAATTCTGACTTAACCGGAAATCCTGAGGCGTCAAATCTTCATCGGTGCTATCGGTCACAGCCACGTTATCGATACGCCAGTAATAATGGTGAGTGTCGGTATAAAAGGACAGGTAAATCCGTTCACCCACATGGGCTGATAAATCAATGTCATCGACCGTTTGCCAGTTCATAAAATCATCTTCATTGAAACTGATACTGGCAATTGTTGACCAGGGACCGGTTGGTGACGAGGAACTCTCGATTTTAATTTGATGATCCGGTTTAGTATTCGGCCAGTAATTATCCCAGCCGCGGATTTCTTTAAAATGCAGGTTCGGCGCAATGGCATCGCGCAAATCAATCAATGGTGTAATTATTCTTACCTCACCTGATCCGGATCCAATCCAGTTTTCGGCACTGAACAGCGCGCGTCGGCCGGCATAGGGCCCGGAAATCCAGTTACTGTTATCTTCATCGTGGACTTCCACGCTGTCCCAGGTACTGATGGCCGGAAGACCGTTTGTCAAAATTTGTGTCCAGCCCGCGCCTAGTGGATCATATCCGAAATACTCAAAATCTTCCCAGAAATGATGCTGGGATGGCAACCCCACAACAAAACTGCGTAAGCGCTGGTTGACCGAGAAACTGTCACTAACAGTAATCATCAATTCCACTTCTTCGCTAGCAGGAAAATCTTCGGAAATCTCAAACGTAATCTCCTGCTGCGTGCTGGCATCAGCTTCCAGGCTTCCGATAATCTGCGGGGAGTCAACATTCTGAATATAGATTGCGTTGGCACCCTGAGGCTGAACCACCACATTGATATTTTGACCGTTTACCATCCCCTGGTTTTCAATATCGATAAGTAGCAAAATATTTTCACCGGGATCAAATTTTCCATTGGAATTCCCATTGTCAATCACACCGGCTACCAGGTATCCGTATTCAGGAATTTGTCCGATTTCCAGTTGATAGGAAGCAGTAGCGGATACAGTACCATCGGAAATTAAATATTCAAGCCCTATCTGTGATGACATTGGAATATCAGCTGCAACGGAAAGGTTATGATTTGCATAGGTGAGTAACCATTGGATCAAGTAGTCCAACTGTATCATTGGCTTCGTGCACAGTGAGAAAGAGGCTATTTGATCCAGTTAGATTCAAATACACCACCACGCTATTGCTAGTATCGTCACCGATATTGACTACCGGCAGTTGTAATTCAAAATTCTCTCCCGGGTCAACGCCCCCATCCTGATTGTCATCATTAATAATCTGCGGTTGATAGGACAGGAAAGCAGGCGCGGAAACCGAATCAGCCGGATCCAGATAATCGAGCGCAGTATTGATAAATCCGGGAAAAGCCGCCACCGTGGCAGAATGCCAGTTGATAACACCGTCGTAGATATGGGAACTCATTATCCAGCGTGGATCATCTTCCATGTGAGTGGCACCCCAGTTATGGCCCGCTTCGTGAGCCTGGAAATTCCCCAGCCAGCGAGTATATCCCATGTTCCAGAATTCAACTAAATGATGCCGGCGAAAGGTACCGATCGAGTTCAACCAGGCATACGAATAGCCAATTGAACGCCCGGACCAGAAGGTTGCCAGGTCGTGCCAGTTCAACAGGCCGCCATCTCCGACCCAACTGTCAAAGGCATCCAATAATTCTCCCGCATCATTGCTGTCTGGCCACGGCTCCGCTTCCGGAAAAGTAAAGATAAATAGCTCCACCAACCGGTAGGTGATATTCAATTGATTATAATAGGNGTCAGTTATATTCANGATATTCAGTAATTCGTAGGCAAGTTGGTCTGTTGAATTAGTTTTGGTNAAAGCATAATAATCAGCTACCAGTGCGATTTCGGCTTCGTAGATAATATCTGCGGTATATGTGGCACCGGATGATAACCCGATTCCCGGAAAATTGAGGTACCAATTTTCAGCAAGACCGATATCATTTACCAACTGTATTCCGGATTTATTCAGCGAGCTTATGTTGAATATTCTGACTCTGGTTTCCGATTCCGCTGTCTTATTCGCAGGCGCAACCGATTCGATAAAAAATTGTTCGTTAGACCCGGTTTTGATAAAGCCAGAGAAATAATTTGGTCCAATAGTCAATCGCACTTGACTTTCC
>JGI26060J43896_10000731_pt1 | contig 12016 bp, 13 predicted proteins | sample MarorgKNORR_S2LV_6_FD_43896 | JGI IMG/M metagenome (IMG submission 43896) | reverse complement strand
CAATGTCCTGGAGGAAAAGGCATAAGGGTTTTACAAAGATCACTAATTGCTTTCGCTTCAGATGAAAAAAGAATATTGTTGTTTTGATACCCTATAAATCCCGGCCGAACACCAAAAGGGTCTCTACCGGCAAATAATTTTTTTTGTTTTTTGTCGTACAATAAAAACATGAAAACACCATCTAAAGACTTAATTGTTTGTTGAATGCCAAATTTTTTATACATATGTAATATAACTTCACAGTCTGAACCCGTCTTTAAATCAAAGCCATACTTTTTAGCTAAAAGTTTATAATTATATATTTCACCATTACAAATCAGGGCAAGATTCTCATTATTTGGATGAAATAAAGGTTGATCTCCTAACTCGTTTATCCCAACTATTGCTAATCTATGAAAACCAAAAAGTAAGCTATCGTCAAGCTCAACTGTTTTTGAGTTATCTGGTCCACGATAGCTAATTTTTTCTATATGCTTTTTTAGATCTTTTTTATTAGACAAATTGCCTTTATAGGCAAAGATTCCACACATTCTATTATCCCTTTTAAATAAAAAAAAACCCCCAGAACTTTAATTAAGTTTTGGGGGTTTTTAAAAGTTGTTGATTCCGTTGAATTACACGGAAGACCCCACGTCAAATAAATTGACGTTATTATTATTATTGAAATTGGTCTTTTTATAATTCATTTCTTACCAAAAAACTATTAGGAATAATTTCATAAATCAACATTTTATTTTAGAACTGATTGGGCCGCTGCAAAACGTGCTATAGGCACTCTATATGGCGAGCAACTAACATAATCTAATCCTTCATTGTAGCAGAACTCAACACTTGAAGGGTCACCTCCATGCTCTCCACAAATACCTATCTTTAGTTTTTTTTGAATATTTCTACCTTTTTTAACAGCCATCGAAACAAGTTGGCCAACGCCATCTTGATCTAAGCTTTGAAAAGGATCATGCTCTAATATGTTGTTTTCAAGATAGTCTGGTAAAAACCCACCGATATCATCACGGCTAAAACCATATGTAGTCTGGGTTAAATCGTTTGTACCAAAACTAAAAAATTCAGCTTTTTGTGCTATTTTATCTGCGGTTAAGCACGCACGTGGCAACTCTATCATTGTTCCTACAAGATATTTGAAATTAACACCTGTTTCATTAGCCACCCTCCCCGCTGCTTCTCTTACAATTTTTTCTTGATTTTCATACTCTGAATGGCTTCCAACCAAAGGAATCATTACCTCAGGCATTGCCTTGATTCCTTCTTTAACTAATGAGGCTGTAGCTTCAAAAATAGCACGCGCTTGCATTTCAGTAATTTCTGGATAGGCTATACCTAAACGACATCCTCTGTGGCCAAGCATAGGGTTAAGCTCATGAAGAGTTTTAATTCTATCTTTTATTTTTTGAGGCTTGACATTCAATTCAGTTGCCAATGAATCTATTTGTTCACTATTTAGAGAAATAAACTCATGTAAGGGTGGGTCTAGCAATCTAATAGTAACCGGTTTACCAGCCATTGCATCTAAAATCCCTTTAAAATCTTCTCTTTGAAATGGAAGAAGATTCATTACTGCTTTTCTACGGTCTGATTCATTTTCTGCTAAAATCATTTTTCTCATTTCTATGATCCGCTCAGGATCAAAAAACATATGCTCCGTACGACAAAGACCAATTCCTTCTGCTCCGAAAGCAATGGCTTGTTTTGCGTCTGCTGGACTTTCAGCATTAGTCCGAACTTTTAATGTTCTAACTTCGTCAGCCCATGACATTAGTTCTCTATATGCGTGGTTAGACTCAGGATCAGCTGACTTTAATGAAACCTTCCCAAAATAGACAGATCCTCTAGTCCCATTCATTGATATCCAATCCCCCTCTTTAATTAATTGACCATCAATTTTCATTTCTTTTTTATCAAAATTAATATTTATTGATGCGCAACCAACAATACAACACTTGCCCCAACCGCGTGCTACCAAGGCTGCATGCGATGTCATTCCGCCCTTAGCAGTAAGAATCGCTTCAGCTACGTGCATTCCATGGACATCTTCTGGAGAAGTTTCTTCTCTAACTAAAACAACTGTTTTTCCAAGCTTTGCCCAGCTTTCTGCGTCATCTGCTGTAAATACAACTTGGCCTACAGCACCGCCAGGTCCTGCTGGTAAACCACGAGTTAATAATTGGGATCGTCTCTTCTTCTTCTGAGTTTAAACTTGGGTGTAGTAGTTCATCAATTTGCTCTGGATTTACACGCATAATAGCCGTGTTTTTATCAATCATTCCTTCACTTACCATATCAACTGCCATTTGAATTGCAGCGCCACCTGTTCTTTTGCCTGTCCTTGTTTGAAGCATCCATAGCTTTCCCTCTTCAATTGTAAACTCAATATCTTGCATGTCGTTATAGTGCTTTTCAAGAGTTTTTCGGATTTTATCTAGGCTTTCATATACTTCCGGCATAAAAACTTCTAATGATTCAAGATGCTGGGATTCGCTTGTTTTTGTTGCTTCATTTAAGGGATGTGGTGTTCTTGTACCCGCAACAACATCTTCTCCTTGTGCATTTTGAAGCCATTCTCCATAAAAATTGTTTGTGCCCGTTGCTGGATTTCGCGTAAAGGCTACGCCCGTCGCAGATTGCTCTCCGGTATTACCAAACACCATTGCTTGAACGTTGACAGCAGTCCCCCACTTATGAGGTATCTTTTCTATTTTGCGATAGCTAATTGCTCTCTTTCCATTCCAACTTTGAAAAACTGCTTTTATGCCACCCCATAATTGTTCATACGGATCATCTGGAAAAGAGACACCAAGGACTGTTTTTATACATTCTTTAAAATTATTTGATATTAACTCCCAATCTTTTGCGGTGAGATTAATATCTGAGTCATATCCTTTTGATTTTTTAAATTTATTAAGGATATCTTCTAATTGATGTCTTATCCCTTTTCCTTCTTTAGGCTCAATTCCCGCTGCTTTTTCCATAACAACATCTGAATACATCATTATTAGTCTTCTATAGGCATCATAAACAAACCTGGGGTTGTTGGTTTTTTTAATTAGGCCCGGTATCGTTTTAGAAGTAAGACCAACATTTAATACAGTTTCCATCATGCCTGGCATTGACATTCTTGCACCAGAGCGAACAGATAAAAGCAAAGGGTCGCTTAGATCCCCAAAGTTTTTACCCATATCTAATTCTACTTTTTGGAGTGCTTTTTTTAGCTCTTCTTCTAAATTGTTTGGAAATGTTTGATCGTTTTGATAGTAGTAAGTACAAACATCAGTTGTAATCGTTAACCCTCCTGGTACTGGAATCCCTAATTTTGCCATTTCTGCTAGGTTTGCACCTTTGCCTCCAAGTAAATTTTTCATATCAGCATGACCATCAGAATTGTTTTTCCCAAAATAATAAACAGACTTCATGTGTTTTCTTTCAATTGAATTAACAAAAATTATCACTGAACTTACAGGTTCAGTTGTCAACTAACCTTTAGTTTATCATACTAAAGTCATAAAATGATGATGAAAAATAAATATTTAATAAATGACCTGAATGAATATTTAGTAAACCATCCTGATGAATCTATAAAAGTTAATAGGGTTCTAGATTTTATTAAAAATCATAATAATTGCTTTGCTAGAAATAACTGGTCTGGGCATTTTACTGGTTCAGCTTGGGTCGTTGATACTACTCGAAATTGGATATTAATGACTAATCACATACAATTAAATATGTGGCTTCAGCTTGGGGGGCACGCGGAGGGCAATTCCAACTTACTATCAGTTGCTGTTAAAGAAGCAAGAGAAGAGTCTGGATTAGAAAACTTTAAAATTCTCTCTAAAAAAATCTTTGATCTTGATATTCATCAAATTCCCGTTTTTGGTAAAAACCCTTCTCATTTACACTTTGATGTTCGTTATATACTTGAAGCAAAACATGAAGCGCATCTTCTGGTCGCAAGTAATGAGTCACATGAAATCGCTTGGATAGACAAAAAAGATGTCACTAACAAAAATGCTGAAGAATCTATTGCTAGAATGCTTCATAAAATGAATAGGTATTAAAGTTGAGCTCGATTAAAAAAATTAAAAATATGATTTTATCAAATTGTGTTGATGAAAAAGAAAGAAAAATTGGCGTTGAAATTGAGGGCCTTTACTATGCAAAGGATATGAAGCGCTTACCCGTAAACAAGNCAACTTCTTTTTCAGCTAAAGATTTATTTAATAAAATTAAATTAAATAAAGATGCCTTTTCTTACTCTTTAGAGCCNGGAGGTCAACTAGAGTGGGCATCTCTTCCTAGTGTTGACTTGTGGAAAATTCAATCNCAATATGATCAACATATGATAAAAGAAGAAAAGCTTTGCAAAGAATATGGTATTAACCGTCTTTTCTTATCTCTTGATCCATTTTTTGANCCNGGNGAAATTGAATTAATAGATTCNTTAAAGTATAAACTGATGCATAGTGAATTTATAAAACATGCAAAGCTTGGCCCTTGGATGATGCGCAACACTACAAGTGTTCAATTAAATATTGATTTTACTTCAGAAAAAGATGCTAATGAAATGGCTTATGTCGCTGATGCAATTCAACCTTTTTTAAGCATTTTATTCTCTAACGCACCTTTTATAAAAAGTNAGCCTGCNGGAAANGCTAATATACGGTGGAAAATCTGGTCTAATACTGATCCTCATCGCTGTGGGTCTCTTTTTGAGCATGGTATTTCTTCACCTGAATCAATCGTTGATGATTATGCTGCGTGGATTAACGATCTTCAGGCAATTTTTAAATATGATTCTTTGAAAAATGCTAGTTTTTTTAATGGATCAATGAACCAAATGATTTCATCAAATGCTTCTCAAAATGACCTTCATGTTTTATCTGCTTTACATCAATCCTTTACAAATGTTCGTTTTAAATCCGTTTTAGAAATCCGCTCTAGCGATCGACCGCCGCGAGGATATGAGCTTGCTCCAGCAGCTTTTATAGCTGGTCTTTTAACCGATAAAAAAAATATAGATTTTCTTTTAGAGGTTATATCAAGCTGGACTGATTCAGATTATAATAAATTACATCAGACTGCAAATGAATTATCTTTTTCTGCTAAAGGGCCTGGCAACAAAAAAATTGGGGACTGGCTTTCTCTTTTATCCACTTTATCTTTGGAGGGTCTTGATCGTAGATCAACTTTTTATAAAATAAAAAACGAGCGGCCCCTATTAGAAACATTATTAAATAATATTTTAATCAATGGTCCGATGACTCTCCAAGTACAAGAAAAATATATGAAATCAGGTTTGTCTCTTAATAGTTTTCTGTTTGAATCTGATTTAGATTCTAAGCTAAACACCTAGCTATGAATCCAAAGTTATTACATAATCTTACCGTTATCCCTTTTTTTATATTAGGCGTAACCTCTTTTTTGATGGGCTTTAGTTGGATGCTTTCGTCTGAACCTTGGATGCTTGACGAATCTGCAAACACCATCCTTTTGGAAGAGTCTTACAAAAATCTTTTTGCACACCCAATNAATGAAAAGCTNCCTCAATATTTAACTCTATTATATCGATTTTTTGGGTTGTGGGTAACCACTATTGGAATGTTAATAACATCATTTACAATTGTTACCCGTTTAGGTACAACGATGGCTAGAGGTTTCATCCAAATTTCGTTTTTTATTACACTTATAGGGATGTCAATAATTCAATATCTTTTTATCCCTTCATCACATTTTGTCTATTTAACATTTGTTTTATGGATACTTTGGGGGGTCAGTGTTTGGGCGGGAATAAAGTTAAAAAAATATGATATATGACTTTCATCCACTCGTAATTCATTTCCCAATTGCACTTTTTTCTGCTGCAATCTTCTTTGATCTGCTGTTTTTAATTTTTAATAANAATGATTTTTTTACTGGNGGGTGGTGGACAATGCTTTTTGCCCTTATTTCATCNACAGCTGCAATCGTAACTGGNATAATTGATGATTCTTTTGTTGGGCATCTAAATTCAGTTTTTCCCCTTTGGCTTAACCATGGATGGATTCAGATTTTTTCTTGTACTGTGTTTTTGTCTTTATTCATCTGGCGAACAAAAGATAAAAACATATTTTATAATAANTTTAAAAAACGCGCTTATACAGCGACAGCATTAATAGGCATTGCTTTTCTTTATTATGGTGGCCATCTTGGCGCAAAACTCTCCGGTAGGATATAGTGGTGATTCTTTGTTTCAACAAGTGTCTTTTGCTTTTTAAACTTACACCGTTAATTATTAACTAATAAAAGCGATTCAATGACTAATAGTAAAAACTTTATAAGCTCTACAATCGGTAAAAANATAATGGTTGCAATTAGCGGTCTTCTTTTTTGCTTCTTTCTTTTATTTCACTTTGCAAATAATCTGATAATTTTAACTGGTGCTGATAATTTTAATTTTTTGGTCTCTAGCCTTGAAAAAATAAAACCGCTAGTTCGAATCCTTGAGGTTCTTCTTCTTCTTATTCTAGTGACTCACATAACAAATACAGTTTTTTTAACAATCAAAGCCAAGAAGGCTGGAAATATTTCAAAAGACGAAACTGGTTCAAAGCACTCATCTTTTTCATCACGGACCATGTTTTTTTCTGGGAGTATTCTTTTTATTTTTATAGTAACCCATCTCTCCACGTTTTGGTATAACTTTCAAATTACTAAAGATCATTCTTCATACTACCGAATTGTAACTGATAGTCAATTAGGTTTTGGTAATATTTTTATCACTATACTATATTTGCTCGCAATGATATTTTTAGGTTTTCATATAAAACATGGATTCTCCTCTGCTTTAATCACACTTGGTATTAGCAGTACTGGCCTTGGAAAAGTTATAAATAAAATAGCTTTCCTTTTTTGGTTAGTGATCCCTGCTGGTTTTTTTATGATTGCATTTTGGTTTGGAATTTTAAATGGAGGAAAATAAATGCTAGACGCAAAAATACCTGATGGTGCCCTTGATAAAAAGTGGTCTAATTATAAATCAAAAATTCCTCTAGTTAGTCCTGCAAATAAACAGAAACAAACTGTCATAATTATAGGAACTGGATTAGCTGGTGCTTCCGCTGCTTCTTCAATGGCTGAAATGGGTTATAATGTTAAGGCTTTTTGTTTTCAAGATAGTCCGCGCAGAGCTCATTCAATTGCAGCGCAAGGCGGAATAAACGCGGCAAAGAATTACCAAAATGATGGCGACAGCATATATCGTCTATTTTACGATACGATTAAAGGCGGCGACTACCGCTCGCGCGAGGCAAATGTTCATAGGTTAGCGGAAGTGAGTGGAAATATAATTGATCAGTGTGTTGCACAGGGGGTCCCTTTTGCTCGCGAATATGGTGGGACTTTAGATAATCGTTCTTTTGGTGGGGTTCAAGTTTCAAGAACTTTTTACGCGAGAGGACAAACAGGGCAACAATTATTACTTGGTGCCTATAGTTCTTTAAGTAGACAAATTGAAAAAGGCAAAGTCCAAATGTTCACAAAGCATGAAATGGTTGATATTGTCTTGGTTGATGGACACGCAAAAGGGATAATTGCAAGAAATTTAATAACGGGTGAGTTAGAAAAACATGCTAGCAACGCTGTTGTTTTAGCTACCGGTGGATATGGCAATGTTTATTATCTATCAACAAATGCAATGGGTAGTAATGCAACCGCTGCTTGGAAAGCATATAAAAAAGGAGCCCTGTTTAGCAATCCGTGCTTTGCACAAATACACCCAACGTGTATTCCTGTCTCTGGTGATTATCAATCAAAATTAACATTGATGTCAGAATCTCTTAGAAACGATGGCCGTATATGGGTCTCAAAGAAAAAAAGCGATAAAAGGTCTCCCGATCAGATACCTGAATCAGAACGTGATTATTACTTAGAAAGACGCTATCCTGCTTTTGGTAATTTAGTTCCTAGAGACATTGCGTCAAGAGCAGCTAAAGAACGGTGTGATGCTGGTTATGGGGCCGGTGAAACAGGACAATCTGTTTACCTTGATTTTGCTGATGCAATAAAAGACCAAGGGAAAAATATTGTTCAAACTAAATATGGAAACTTGTTTGATATGTACAATAAGATAACAGGAGAAGACCCATATTTAAACCCAATGAGAATTTATCCCGCTGTTCATTATACTATGGGTGGGTTATGGGTAGATTATAATTTAATGACGACCATTCCTGGTTTATTTGCTATTGGTGAATGTAATTTTTCTGATCATGGCGCAAACCGATTAGGCGCTTCAGCTTTAATGCAAGGCTTAGCTGATGGTTATTTTGTTTTGCCGTATACAATCGGTACATATTTATCAGATCAAATCAATGATGAGCCAGTAAATCATTCTAACCCTGCTTTTGAAGAAACAAAAGAAGCTGTAAAAAATTCAATCGATATTTTAATAACTAATAAAGGCAGTAAGAGTGTTGAGAGCCTTCATCGTTCTCTTGGAGAAATAATGTGGAATAATTGCGGAATGTCTAGAAATAAAGATAATTTAGAAAAAGCTCTTATCGATATTAAAACGTTAAAAGATTCTTTTTGGTCGGATGTTAAAGTTCCAGGAAATGAAAATGGAATAAACCTAGAACTAGAAAAAGCTGGTCGAGTTGCAGATTTTATTGAACTTGGTGAGTTGATGATTCGGGATGCTTTAGCTCGCGACGAATCATGTGGAGCCCACTTTCGAGAAGAATATCAAACAAAAGAGGGTGAAGCTTTAAGAGACGACAAAAATTTTAATTTTGTATCTGCTTGGGAAAACCAGGGTGCTTCAAATGAACCTAGGCTACATAAAGAAAAGCTTGAGTTTGAAACAGTAACACCTACACAGAGAAGTTACAAATGACTAATATTAATATTACTCTTAAGGTTTGGCGTCAATCGTCAACTGATTCAATAGGCAACTTTGAAAGCCATGAAATGGAGAATATTAATTCTCATATGTCATTTCTTGAGCTATTAGACGTACTTAATGAAAAATTAATAAAAGAAGACAAAGAACCTATTGCATTTGAACATGATTGCAGGGAAGGTATTTGTGGTAGTTGTGCTATGTCAATCAATGGTGAAGCTCATGGACCAGTAAAAGCTACCACGGCTTGCCAACTACACATGTTTAACTTTAAGGATGGTGAAACAATCACTGCTGAGCCCTGGAGAGCCTCTTCTTTTCCTATTCTAAAAGATTTAGTTACTGATCGTAGTGCTTTTGATAGAATAATTCAAGCTGGTGGTTATATTTCTGTAAATACAGGAAGTGCACCCGATGGTAATGCTATTCCAATTGCACAAGATATTGCTCAGCATGCGTTTGATGCCGCAGCTTGTATTGGGTGTGGAGCGTGTGTTTCTACTTGTAAAAACTCTTCAGCAAATTTATTTGTTTCAGCTAAAATTGCCCAGTTTTCTGCACTTCCTCAAGGTAAGCCTGAGCAGAAAAAACGAGTTCTAAAAATGGTTCAACAAATGGATGAAGAAGGCTTTGGGCATTGTACAAATACTGGCGCTTGTGAAGCTACATGTCCAAAAGAAATTTCAACAGGTTATATTGAAGAAATGAATAGAGAGTTTATAAAGGCGAGCTTAAAGTAAAACTATTTAATTAACTTTTCAGTCTAAAGTTTACGGGGATAGATATCCACACACCAACAGCTCTTTCTCTTTGTTTCGCAGGTCTAAACCTTACTTTGCGTATTGCTGATGTCGCTGCTTCATCTAATCCAGTATTAGGAATTCCCTTTAAGATAACGGTGTCTTTTACCCTTCCCTTGTCATCAACAAAAACCTGAACTACAACAGTTCCCTCTATGCCTGCTTCTTGAGCAATTTCAGGATATTTTGGTCTTATTGGTGAAAGTGGTACGGGTGGGTCATCGTAAGGAATAAACTTTACCCTAGGTCCTTCAGGTGGGGGTGGGGGTGCATCCCAAGCATCAAAATCATCTAAATTAAATTCATCCAACGTTACATCATCAGCAATATCTTCACTTTCCGACTCTACTGGGATAGATGGTCTAGCTGGTGGAGGAGGTCTATCAAATTGCTCTGTTTGGGGAATATCAATTTGCTCAATAATTATTTGAACTTCTTCTTCTAATTCAACTCTATTTACTACTCTTGGAAAAACAAGGAAAACAAGAATTAATAATATTATTCCTACAAAGCTTGTAATTCTAACAATTACTGGATAGGAGTATTTGAGGGAGGCTGATAGTTCTGTCCTCATTTTAGTCTACTGCTGTCTTTGATGAATAATTTAATTTTAAAGCATCGGCTTTTCGTAATTCAGTGTGAATGTCGCTAATTAGCTCCATCTTTGCCCTTTCATCTGCTTTTAACGAAACAACTAATTGGGGGTCTGCTACGCGCTTTTCATACATAACATGGCGTACACCGTCTGATGAATAAAGCTTATCCTCAATTGAGACAAGCCCTTCTTTTGAAACCCAAATATGGGAGGTATGTCTTTTTGATTTAAGTTTTTCTATTCGTTTTGCTTTGGGCAATGAAATTGGCAAACCAGAATATTCTCTTAGCACAGTAGTAACCATAAAAAAGATTAAGAGCATAAAGATAATATCCGGCATTGATGCTGTTGGAATTTCTGTCTCTAGCTGTGTTTTACGATTTACTTTCATCAGTTGGACTCCGCTATTGATATTCTTGTAGCATTTGCTTGTTTAAGTTGATCAATTACTTTTACATAGTCCATGTAATTTGATGCACTGTGTGCTTTTACCGAAATAATCAGTTTATCGTTTTCAACAAGCTTCTGTCTTACTGTTTTTGCAAGATTTCTTACTTCAACGGCTTCTCCACCCAAAAGAACATTTCCCGTTGAGTTTATTAAACAGTTTAGTATGTTTTTTTTATTAATCTCAAGCTCTTCACCTTCCGCCGGCAAGACCATCCCAAGCCCTTTATCCATATCAATCGTAGTCGTCACAAGAAAAAAGATTAATAAAAGAAAAGCAATGTCTGCCATTGAAGATGTGGGGATTTCTCCTCCTTTGAATCTGCGTTTTCTAGCCACGCTAAATTATTTATTACTCTTGCTAATGGATTTCATTTCATAAAGCTGATCTACTAGTTTTAAAGAATTTTCTTCCATATCTAAGATTAGTTTATCAATTCGTGATACAAAGAAGTTTTGAAACATTTGAATTATCATCGCTGTAATAAGACCAAAGGCTGTTGTTAATAGTGCTTGCGAGATTCCTCCTGCAACAACTGCTGGTGAAATATCATTGGCAGCTTTAATCGCATCAAAAGCTGCAATCATACCAACAACGGTACCTGTAAACCCTATCATAGGAGCTACCGTAATCACGGTATTAAGCCAAATCATGTTTTTTTCTAAGAAAGACATTTCTAAAGATCCAGCGTTTTGAATAGCTTTTTCAACTTCATCTAAACCCCTGTCAGTCCTTATAAGACCTGCGTGAAAAATTTCGGCAACTGGGCCACGTGTTTCATTGCAAATCTTTACGGCTGCATCTATACCTTTTCCAGAAATTGTTTCTGAAACATCAGTGAAGAATTTATCCGAATCAATAGAAGACATTATTAGTGAATATGCCCGCTCAAACGCAAACCCAAGCCCAAAAATCAAAGAAATTAGGATTGGCCACATAAAAGCACCACCATTTATAAAGTATTGAACCATTAATTACCTCCGTTTAAGTAAAATCAATCATTGAAATTATCCCCTACCTCTGGGAAAGTCAAATTATAAACCAACAAATTTAATTTTTTTTGACCAAGAATGCACTAGCTTCGTTAAAATGCTTTAAAGCTCCCAATACTTGACTATCTACCTTAACCCGTACACCCCATAGCTCATCACGACCCCATTTTACACCAGCTACTTCTGATTTTAAAATATTTTCTAAATAAGTTTTATCTTTTTTTAATTGTTCAATATCTATATCGCTGTCTTCTTTATTAATATAAGACAGAAACTCTGAAAAAGTGTCAC
>JGI26060J43896_10000730_pt1 | contig 12031 bp, 9 predicted proteins | sample MarorgKNORR_S2LV_6_FD_43896 | JGI IMG/M metagenome (IMG submission 43896) | reverse complement strand
ATTGCATNANCNCATAGCTCATTGAGTTATGGGCTCATCCCTCCATTTTGTGCCTGGATATAGATACTGAGCGTGTCTATAAATATCCCAAGCCGTTTTTTTATTTCCTAATGCCTGATATGCCGTAGCAAGGTCGTAGTAAATAAATAAATAAGGAGAGTGCTTGACATAACTCTCTGCCCAATCAATATACTCCTTTATTTTTTCATGGTCGTTTGTTGTTTTTGCAATATCTAGGTGTAAGCTCATTGCAAGTGTTTCATATTTCTTTTTCCATGCATGATTATTTTTTACTAATAAAAGAATGCCTGGATCTTTAAATCTTTTTCGTTCATACTTTGTAATAATTTGCGCAGTCTGCAAGGCTGTTGACATGTAAAAAATTATAATAGTGGGGATGATGATTGCTGTGAGGTAAGGATAAAAAGGAGACCTAATTCTGCTAACCTTATTAATACCATACTCTTCATCAATGTAAAAGATAAGATAAACAAAAAGAAACCAATGGATGACTGAAATATAAAATGGTAGTTCTAATTGCGTGTGTAATAATATTGGAAATACCATTCCAACCGCTGACCAGCTCTGCCTTTTTCTTGTCCTCCAAATCATAATTAAAAATCCTCCCGCAATTATTAGAAGACCTAAAAGAGGTAGGATCCCTCCTTCGACCATCCAAAATAGAGGCTCATTATGGGGGTGATTTAAATTGTTATTTCCTATGGATAATAAACTTGGGTCTTCCTGTTTCTTCTCAGCATAGTATCTTCTAAAGTTTGATAGAAATCCCCCGTATCCAACGCCTGTCAGTGGATTACTTTTAAATAATTCAAAAGATAGCTGATAGGTCAATTTTCGATGGTTTTCAGCATATGTAGACATTTGTTCTGACCTCGGATCGATCGTAGATCTCCAGCCGATAGTGAGACCTAGGACTATTAAAGCTGTCCATATTTGAACGGGTTTTGATCGTAGACCCAAATATCTTATCATAAGAAAAAGAGAGAGTGGTAGTGCAAGAAAACCCGTCCTTGATTGTAGGGGAATTATTAAGATACTTGAAAAAAGGGCTATTGCATAAATGATCAATGTTTTACTTTTTTTCTCAAGAACATCTCTATCATTCATTAAAAGAAATAAGCTGATCGAAATTCCTGTAACCAACAACGTCGACATAATATTCTTCTGGATCAATATATTATTAATATGCTCAAATTCTAACTTACTCCAAGAATCTAAATGGGTAAGACTTTGTATCAAGCCATATAAGCTCTGTATAATAATTCCACCAAGTATTATATATAAAAACCAGTTTCGTTCAGATAAACTGAATTGAAACTGTTTAAAAGAAAGATAGAGAATGATGCCCCCGCCAAGCCCAAGTAGTCTCATTAAAGAAAGATCGGCATACTGGCTATTTGGATATAAAAGCGGGAGGCACATAAGGCCAAAAGCAAGGCAGCATAAAGCATAAAATTGACTATGATGGATCTTCTTTGCTTTTCCGATCTGCCAACACCCAAGACCGATAAGGACTGAGATGAACATCCAACCAATGATATTTGAAGGGAGATAGAGCCCATTGCCACCAAGATGATCTATACTAAAATGCATTCCACCCAGCAAATAGGTAGCAAATACAACTTTATAGAGATATTTAGTATTCGTAAATGGGGATTTTTTGATTATCATTTCTTAATAATTTACAAAATGCATTATGATAGCATGATATAAAACAGTATGTGAAAAAGAAATCCTTTGAGTAATTAATTGCCTTGGTGCATTAAGTTATCTATAGATTAAATCTATTATAAATATGAAATTATTAAAGATATTCATTTTCATCATTTTTGTTTCCGTTAATTATACTGTGGGACAAGACCATTCAATTAGCTTTGACGGGTTTGATGACAATATACGTATCTCTGATCATCCAGATTTAGATCTGACACAAAACTATACATTAGAAGCTTGGATATTTCCAGAAACATTTTCTTGGCTTGGAGGTATTATATCAAAATATCACACACCCGCAGCCAATGGCTATATTTTAAGATTAACGGATCAATCACCTTATACAGGATTAGGATTTGATGAGCTTGTTACAAGTATCGGTATATTAAGTGCTAACCAGTGGTACCATGTTGCAGCAGTAAAAAATGGAGGGCAACGAAAACTTTTTATTAATGGTGCGGAGTACAACCTTTCTGGTGGTGCACTAAATGTTTCTGCAAATAATAATTCTGTTCGAATAGGTACAGATTATGGAAGTAGGTTTTTTGATGGGCGTATCGATGAAGTAAGAATTTGGAATACCCCTAGAACACAAGATGAGATCATCGCTACAATGGATACAGATCCTTCTAATGAAGAAGGGTTGGTTGCTTATTATAATTTTAATGAGGGGGCGGGTGATACATTATTTGACCTTACAGGGAATGGCCATAATGGTGTTTTGATCGGTGGTCCATCTTGGGTAGATGGATATACATTATCTGGAATCTTAGGTGATGTGAATTTTGATGAGATTTTGAATATATATGATGCAGTTATCCTTGTTGCTCTCATGCTTCAAAANGAGAATGGGACTGAATTACAGTTAGAAGCTTGCGATATAAATCAAGACGGTATTGTTGATATAGGAGATATTATTTTACTCTTTGAATGGCTCTTGATGATAGATCCAGGACTTCGTGATAGTGTTTACAGCGGTAATTATTTTGTTGCAGAGGAACACGTGACAATTGCATCTGATGGTGATATAGCTGGTTTTCAGCTTAATTTTCTAAAATCTAATATGCAGGTAGATATTCTTTTACCTTCTGGTTGGGCATGGGATCAATCAGGTGTAAAGCTGGTGGCTTATAGTATGGATGGGTCCTCTCTGCCGAGTAATTTTACTTTTAAATTAGAAGATGCTTCATCTATAAAAAATATCAAGATTGCAGGTTGGGGGAATACTTCTGCTATAGCTGAAAAAAGAATATCCCCAACGACATTTGGTTTAAGTTCTTCTCCAAATCCATTTAATCCAGGATGTAATATCTATTTTGAGTTATTGAGTTCAGAAAGCATCAATATTCAACTCTATGATATTAACGGTAAATATGTCCAAAATATAAAACAAGGTTCACTTAAAAGTGGAAGGCATGAATTCTACTGGGAGCCAAATAATATTTCCTCAGGAACATATTTTATAAAAATATCTGGGGATAAACATTTTGAGTTTAAAAAGATTTTATACTTGAAATAATTATAATGAAAAGATACCTAATAAATATTTTATTAATACCTCTCGCTTTTTTATATGGTGATACAACCATAGTAGCATTTGATAATGTTCATCAATTTTTTGGTGGTTCAGGAAACTATAGAACAGTCATCGATACCATTGAATTTCCAGACTCAAATTCAGATTATTCAGAAATAATCATGACTGTAGCTCTGGAGTGTCCAGACGGAGGGTGCGATCCTTGGGACAGAAAAGCAAAGATCTCAGCGATGCATTTGAATGATTGGTTCGAGGTAGGTAGATATGTTACCCCATATGGTGTTGAATGTGGTTGGTCTTTCGATGTGACCGATTATAGGTCTTTACTAAAAGGTGAAGTACCTTTACGTTCATATATAGATACATGGGTTCAACCAGGATGGATTGTTAATATCCAATTTGATTTTATTTCCGGCGTTGCAGAATACCCTTTTACTACAGTTCGTAATGTATGGAACTATGATTATGTTGTATATGGCGATACCACAAACCCTGTGAATATATCTTCTGTTACAGAATATATTCCAAGTGATGCACAGAACGTGAACTTAAGGATGACCACCACAGGGCATGGGCAAGGGAATACAGAAAATGCAGCAGAATTTTCATTAAAGNTCCATGATATTTTTTTGAATGGAGAATTTTCATATTTTCACAATTTTTGGAGAGATGATTGTGGATCTAATGATTGCTCGCCTCAAAATGGAACATGGCAATATAATCGTGCAGGGTTCTGTCCAGGGGATAAGGTCATACCACAGGATTTTGACCTTTTAGACCATGTTATTGTTGGTGATACCGTAAAAATGGATTATGTATTGGAGGATTACTTTAATTACTGTTCTCCAAATAACCCTGATTGCGCAAGTGGAGTAACGTGTTCATTATGTGATTATAATAATTCTGGACATACCGAGCCCTTTTATTATATTGGTTCACATTTGATAATGCACACCGAGTCCTATCACACAAATGCTGATGCCTTCTTTAAGATTAGTGGTCAAGATGAATCAACAGGAGCCTTGAATATATATCTTGAGAATTACATAGCTATCTATGGTATCCAGTTCAACTTAGATTTTGAAGGAATCGAATTATCTGATATAAACTTTCAAGAATGTTCAGGTGGTAGAGCCCAAGAAGCAGGTTGGACAATGGGTATAAATGATTCGGGACTGGTTATTGGTTTAGCACAGGGAACTGGAGCACCAATTCCCGGGGGAGAGGGAATATTAACTCAAATTTCCTGGAACGCTCAAAACTCATCCGAGGTATCTGGAAATGTTTCGATAAGTAATCTTCAGATATCAGGATATTTTGGTAATGAGATCTCATTTGAGATTGGTGACCCTATTTCAATAGAATCAGGATTGAATTCAACTGAAAACACATTTTTTCCTACAGAGCACAAGTTACATGCTGCTTACCCAAACCCATTTAATCCTGTTCTCAATATCCCTTTTGATATAGGCAGAACTAACTCTGTTAATTTGATGATATTTGATATCAATGGTAGACTGATAGAGACCTTGATCAAAGATAAAACCATGCGACCAGGTTCTCATGAGATAGCATGGGATGCGGACGTACATGCAAGTGGTGTTTACTTCTATACTTTTTTGATTGGCGAATATCGTAATACTAAAAAAGTTATTCTAATCAAATAGATTCCACTCTGGGTTTATGGATGTTTAATCCATTCTGTATTATAGAGATCAATAAAGGCAGGTGCTATTTTATCAGAATAACTATCGTTTGCTAGAGTATAAAGAAATCCAACATGTCCAGTATCTGGACTATAATATCGTCCATTATGTTGTGTCTTCCCGCGTCTTTTTCCAAGAGCAACTATTTCAAATTCAATAAACTTATTTATTGAAAGATCATAAGAAGCTTTTCCAAGTATATCAGTTTCCATACTATGGTCTAAATCATGATTCGGGGTCCAGTCATTTTCGCCAAGTAACCAAGGCCCTTTTGCAATTGCCTTAGACATTCCAGTTATTTTAATTTCAATTTGAGAATCATCTACTTTTATAACTTTAGCTTCAAGTTTTGATGCTTTGACTTCTTCGGGTGCAAAAGGGAGCGTTTGCCCTCTTACATTATCGACCATATGAAATTGAAATAAGCGGTCTTTTATATTTTTTGGTAACTGGTAGATCTGTCCTTTTTTGGGATTGTCTGGCAACCAAGAACGAGCCTCATCGTGGTTAAACCAGACGTGATCTATATTCCAGCGGTCGCCTCTTTTTTCTAGGTTAGGTGGGTCTGTAAGTAAGTCTGATTTAGCACATTTGAGAACTAATCCATCTTCAGGGTAATTATCCTCCCAGCGGTGCATGGCTTTGGGTGGAGCAGTCTCAGGAAATTTTCGATCGGCTATAGGTAATATATCCCACTTAGCTAACCCATCCTTGATTGTTTCGAGAACAGCATCAGCCTTAAGTGAATTGATTGAACTTAAGAATCTCCCACTGGGACTACAGATGTATATACCTTGGCGAGATCCACCTACTTTTCTGTAGTGTCCTTTGTTGGCCATTTTCTGAAATAAAGAGGCATCATTGTCATCAATCCCTTGTAATCGCCACACTTCATCGGTTGCTGGAACAAACTTTTTTGAGATCTCGATAATTCGAGGATCAGACCAAACGGACCTCCGGCCCGCTGCACCGTTATTTCAGGTACACCCCAAAGGGTGCCCATTCATTGCCCAAAGAAGTATAGGCTTTTCTAGTGCATTCCCCTCGATCAAGCCTTGATGAAAAGAAGTTCTCCAAGAGATCTGAGTCCAGGCCAGTTCCTGTTCAGTCGGCTGAATAAAATTTTTCCACATCTGATAGGTTTGTCTGTTTAGTGAAAATGATGTATCGTTGGCTCCACAGCCAAAGAGGATGAGTATTAATATGTATATTTTTTTCAATCATTGCTCTTAAGTTGAAATTGAATATACAATTACACATATAAATAAGAAAGATTGGGCAGGNGGCATTTTTAAAAGAAGACCCTATCATACTTTCTTATTATCCTCTTTATCAATGTATATTTTAGTTATAGTAATAGTCTATATCTAAATGACCACAGAAACTGAGAAAAATATTATAAAGATATTAAGTCGCCTTGATATTCCGGGTAATGCAGCTAAGATCTATATCTTTCTTCTAAAAAATGGTCCCGCTGGCGGATACAACATCAGTAAGGTCTCAGGTGTGAATCGTGCAGTGGTTTATAAAGAGTTAGAAAGATTAAAGTCCCGACAACTAGTGACCCAGTTTGGCATTAGTAAGAAAAAGTATGAAGCTATTAATGGGAGTGATCTTTTAAATATTTTAAAAAAACAAAATAAATTAGAAGAAATATTACTAGAGAGCTCAGTCAAAGAATTATTAATGGGCGCTGATACTCTGTCGACTATAAAAATAAATGATTATGATGATCTGATCTTAGAACTTCAAAGAGAGATCATTAATGCCAAGAAAGAGATATTGTTACGGGTCTGGCCTGAGGAATATCCTAAGGTCAAACCACAATTAGAGACTGCTGAAAAAAAATCTGTGGAGATTCAGCTCCTTTCATTCTCGGCGCTCGACGAACCAATCGGGAGGGCATTCACATATAACATTGAACCAAGCACATTTAAAGATAATTGGAAACGGGGCATTGCGCTATCTATTGATAATAAAAAAGTGGTGCTTGGAAATAGAATAGGAAGAGAACCCATCCAGGGGCTTTCTACAAACGACCCACTTATAAGTGAGGCTATTCGAGATCAGATCCTTCTTGATCTTGAACTCGCAAAAAGTCGTAAAAGAATGAGCATGGGGGTACCTGATCTAAAGTTGTAGTTCTGATTTTTTTATTTGATAAGATGATTCAATAGTGGTACATCGATTTTGATCTTTTCAACCCAAGTGGCATATCCTTTTTCATTTAAATGTACTCCATCTTCGGTATACGCTTTTTTTAACTGTCCTGTTCCATTTTTAAAAATAGAATGAAGGTCGATGGTCTGAAGAAGACCATTTTTATCGCACATGTCTTTTATTAATGAATTTATTTNTTTGATTTTTGTGGATAGTGGTATGGAATGAACAGGGAATGTTCCATTGGTTTTAGTATAAACCTGATNATTTACNGGTAATACTGTTTGGATATATAGTTTAGTAGATCGTGAATTTTTAGATATTGTATTGGCTATTCGTAAGATGTTTTTTGCAACATTTTCTGGAACTATCTCATCGCGTTCTGGATAAGCTGTATTAAAAATATCATTTATACCTATAAGCAGTAAAACGGCAAGAGGTCTATAGTAGTAGATTTCTTCGAGTCTGACTAGTACCCCTTCGGTTGTGTCACCGGAGATACCTCTGTTTACAGTTTTCTTTGTATTGAAATAGGTATTCCAATCTCCAGCTTCAGTAATGCTGTCTCCTAGAAAAACAATTTTATTAAACCCTATTGGTTCCTTTTTAAACTCCGCACAGCGGAGGAGATAAAAATCTTTTTGATCAGTGCTTTGACCCAATATTTTTTGGTTATTATTTAAATAAAATTTTTTCAAAATAAGGAATTCAGAATTTTACAAAATTTTCTATATGATCAGTCCAAGCTTTATAGCCTGATTCATTTAAATGTAGTCCATCTTTAAATAATTCCAATTTAATTTTATTATTATCATCNATNAATAATGAAAAAAGATCAATGATCTGGTACTCTCGATCTTTGCCAAGATCAAAAATCTTTTGATTTATTTCATTTATTTGTTTTTCTAATGGATAGTTATGTTTTGGGTAAAAGCCTCTAACTGTTCTAAACTTTTGTTCATCAACCGGCAACAGTGTATAAATAAATATCTCTGTGTTTTGAGAATGAGATTTTATACTATCAGCAATATTATAAATATTGTTAGCGACTTTCTCTGAAGTTATTTCTGGACTATATGGGATAACTCCATCAAAAATATCATTTATGCCAATTAATAAAAATACTTTTAGAGGTTTATAGTAGTATATCTCCTCTAATCGAGCAAGCATTGACTCCGTTATATCTCCAGTAATACCTCGGTTCATAATATTTGAGAGCTCAAATTTCCCATTCCAATCTTTTCCTCCTTGGGTTATACTATTTCCAAGAAAAACAATTTTGTTATGACCGATAGGATCTTTCCTAAAGTCCTTTATCCGTTTTTTATATGCTGTAATCTGCCATTCAGCTCTGTTTGGGATAAATAAGTTTGAGTCTGGATATAAGTTTGAAAGCTCTAGAGTACCTGAACCATCGCTATGAGACTGCGTGGTCGCTTGACCTAGTAAAAAGAAAATAGAGGCAACTAGTAGTCGCATCTCTTTACACCAGAGCTTGTTGAACTAGAATGAATACCTAAACCCGGCATCAATGGTTTTTCCATAATGTTGCTCAGATTTTAAATTATCGCCAGATGAATTTTTTCCTCTATATCGGTTCACATCGATTGCATCAGTTAGATTGCTAATATTGAGGAATATATCAAAACCCTTTATTGGAAGTTCTTGTTTCATTGATAAATCCCATCGTCTATATTCATCGGTAATCTGCCTCAACTCGGGCCAGAAATTTGTATTCATAAAAACATCATCTTTATAAAGCATGGATAGTCTGCCGGAAAATCCTTTATAGTCATAGCCAAGTGAAAAATTTATAATTTTATTGGGCTGGTCGAGTAATCTATCAACGTATATGGTGTCAACATTACTTTTTACCACTCCCGGAACTGACCAGTCAAATTCTGATTCAATATAGGTCAAGGGGTATTTAACCTCTGAAGATGTCTGGGTATAATTTGCATTAAATACTAATCCTTTTAATAGCCCAGGTAAGTACCAGAACCTTGTCTGATAATCAAACTCCCAACCTTTCAAGAATACTGTATTTGGGTTGTTTAGTGTGTAGTTAATTATTTGGTCATTAACAAGGTTGCTCGTCATTCCATATGCCAGTGTATCGTCTTCAAAAATTACTCTTGAGCCACTTGAGTAGATAAGATTTTGGATATTTTTTTCAAAATAGCTTATTGTGACTAGCCCCAACTTATCTTCGTGAGCTGATAAAGAGAGATCTAGGTTCTTTGATCTACCTGGTTCTAAAAATTTATTTCTCCAGTCAACAGACCGAATGCTACCGGTGCTCACCCTCATGAGGGGAATTATACTTATGTAATCGGGACGTGTTAATGTGTTTGTATTCGCATACCGAATACTTAGCCAGGGTGTAGGTTTGTAATTCAAGAAAAAAGCAGGTAAGAAAAAAGAATTTTTTCTTTTATGTTTTGTGGTCTCTCCAGTGAATATCCAATGCGGCAATGCATGATCATACCCCTCTCTGGAATAATATGTTGTTTCGTTAGTTTCTGTTCTCCCGCCTGCGATAACATTGAGCTGGGAACCAATATCTAGATCAGTCATGAAATAGGAGGCCCTATACTTTTCTTCGCCATTATAATCATAGATCTGAGAATCTGTCTGGTGTATATGATGCATCACATACTCATCAATGGATGAGTTGGTTGTGAGTTTATTCCAGTTTTTTTCAAAATATCGGTAAACGTCCATCATCTGATCGATATCTGCAACTGCTCCAAATTCATAACGTCCATTAAAATAGTCAGAGTCCTCATATTCTTCATCTAAAAAAGCAAGTAAGGGGATACGCCTATGATCGATCGTGATTGAATCAATACCTAATATGCTAATTAATGAGTCTCGTGGTTCAGATAACCCTGCAGCGGCAGCAACATTACCAAATTCATGATGCCGGTCATATGTCTTCACTTTGTTTCTAAATTTATTTCCGATCTTTATTTTCCCAGAAATAAAGTCTGAAAGTCGAAAGTCGTATTCAATATTAAGACCATATGCTAGTTCACTCTCCTGGTTATTATATATCCAATGGTCATAACGGGTCAGAGCCATATTTGAGGTGTCATTTTTAGCAATAAGCTGGATATTTTGGAGGCTTTGGTCGTAGGTCGAAGTATCATAAGCAAATGGTTCATCAAAGCTGAATATGTAGTCTTTTTTTAAATTCGTTGATCGAGAATATGACCTAAAAGCATCTAGGTGAAGTTTTTCATAAAAGGTTTGGTTGTAAGCCCAAGACTCTGATAATACTTCAATCTTATTATCATTGGTTCCAGAGCTCATATATCTATAATTAGAAGGTAAGGCATAAGATATACCATAGGTGGTGATTGCTTTATCAATTAAACTATTAAGATTACTATAACTGATATTTCCATTTGGAATATTGATATCTAAGACAACTAGGTTATTTTGACGGTCATTAATTCTTATGATATCATTAAGGTTTAGGCTTGAAAGCTGAAGTACGTTTACTGAATCTAATTGTTCACCATAAAGATTGTAGCTCGTTCCTAATTCATGNGAACTTCGATTACGTTTTTCTAGATCTTGTTGTGCTAAAACACCTATCCTATCATTCCAGAACCGGTTGCTTACATCAAAAACAATTTTTTGATCATTATATGTATCTTTTAGTCCATTATACATGCCCTGACCAATTACATTAAAATGAAAGCCTGACTCTGCTTTTTTAAGTAAAAAATTTACAGTTCCACCTAGCACATCTGCATCCAGGTCTGGTGTCCCAGCTTTCCTGACTTCAATACCATCCAGCATATACTGTGAGACCATACTTAAGTCGGTGCTCCTGTCCTCACTGTCAGTTGATGCGAGTCGGTTACCATTAACGGTGACACTATTATATTTTGGGGATAGCCCTCTTATGATGACCTTGTTACCTTCACCACCCTCTCTTCGAATAGAGACACCAGGAACTCGAGCCACACTTTCAGCTGCATTTGCATCAGGTAGCTCTTGTATTCTGTCAGAAGAAATAATGTTTACTATGGATTTTGAGTTAAGCTGTTTGTTGATTGCATCCATCTGACCTTTTGCCTGTGCTGTGACGGTGATCTCTGCTCCTTCAATCATAGTATAGTTTAAGTTAAAGTCTAATTTAAAATTTTGTTCGCCTTCAATCTTAATTGAGTCTGAAAAAGTTTTGTAGCCAATATATGTAGCTTTGATACTATAAGAGCCTTCTTGAACTCTTGTGATCTTGTAGAAACCCTCTTGGTCCGTTGCTGCTCCAAGTGAGGTTCCTTCCACGAAAATATTTGCACCAATTAGGATTTCGCCACTAGCCTTATCTTTAACAAAGCCAGAGATAACAAACTCTTTTGCAAATAGCTGAGAGCTTAAAATAAATAATATTAGAAGAGACATTTTCCTAATAGGCTTCATCTTTATTTACTCCTTTCCTAAATTTTATTTAAGATGTTCTAACCCCTAGAGCATCTAGTTCTTCTCGAATTCTTTGAATCTTATCAGGGTTGTTGCATGGGCTCGGTGTGAAAAGTTGAGACCCGAACTTCATTAAACATTTATCTCGAATCAAGCTCCAATTATTATTTAACGAGGCCATTGTTTTTAATGACCCTGAATCATTTTTGTATTGTTCAATATTTTGAAACTCTTTTCTTAGCTTTAGCGCTTTGGATAAAGTTTTAATGCCATCTTCACTGCATTTACAGACAGAGATAGGTTCATAACTATCTAGGTTTAAAACCACTGGTCTGGTTTTTATTGATGTTTTATTATCATCAGCTTTTTTTTTCGAGCATGAAATAAAAACAAAAATAAAAATTAAATAAAGTATTGAAAATTTTCTCATTTTTTAAATATTAAAAGATTAAACATG
>JGI26060J43896_10000729_pt1 | contig 12037 bp, 10 predicted proteins | sample MarorgKNORR_S2LV_6_FD_43896 | JGI IMG/M metagenome (IMG submission 43896) | reverse complement strand
AGTACAGATGCTCCAGAATTAGCTACAGCTGCTGCCACTTCAAGAGTAAGTGCTAGTCAGGCATTCAATGAATGTTCTAAAGAAAACATTCAAACTCATGGCGGCATGGGATTTACTTGGGAATTTGATTGTCACCTTTACTACAGAAGGTGTCGTCAATTGGCTGCAAATATTGGTAGTCAAAGTATTTGGAAAGATAAATTAATAAGCTCTCTTGAGAGAGCCAATCAACTATAGGAGATAACTATGGATTTTAATGATACAGCTGAAGAAGCAAAATTTAGAAAAGAAGCTTATGAATGGCTTAAAGCTAATGCAGACTTAAAAGAAGGACCAAAAGATGGCTGGAGATCAGCTTCAGAAGAAGAAGGTCTGAAACAAGTTAAAGTTTGGCAAAATAAACTTTATGAATCTGGATGGGCTTGCATGCATTGGCCTAAAGAATTTGGCGGAAGAGAGTCAACTCCAATTGAAAGGGTGATCTGGGGACAAGAAATTTCTAAATTTAAAGTCCCAGGAGGCTACCTTGAAATTGGTCAAGGCATGGCAGGACCTGTGATGATGATGTATGCAACTGAAGAACAGAAAGCAAGGCACCTCCCTCCAATGGCTAGAGGAGAAGAAATTTGGTGTCAGCTATTTAGTGAACCTGGTGCGGGATCAGATCTTGCAGGGCTTAAAACTAAATCAGTTTTAGAAGGCGATACTTGGACAATAAATGGACAAAAAATATGGACATCAGGAGCGCATTTCAGTGATTGGGGAATACTAGTTACAAGAAGTGATCCAACTGCTCATAAACACAAAGGTCTAACATATTTCTTTCTGGACATGAAATCTCCAGGCGTTGAAGTGAGACCTATCAAGCAGATTTCTGGGGGTGCAAATTTCAATGAAGTATATTTCACTGATGTAAAAATTCCTGATAGTCAGAGACTTGGTGCAGTTGGTGATGGCTGGAAAGTATCTCTAACTACCCTTATGAATGAAAGACTGGCTGTAGGTGATGCTTCAGGACCTGATTTTCAAGAAGCTTTTACTCTTGCAAGAGGCCAGGATCTAAATGGAAGTTTAGCTATAGAAAATGGAGCTGTCAGAGAAAAGCTAGCCGACTGGTACTGCCAGCAAAGTGGCCTGAAGTTTGCAAAATATAGAAATATATCAGCATTATCTAGAGGGGAAACTCCTGGACCTCAATCCTCTATCACGAAGATAGTTAGCGGAAATAAACTTCAAGAAATTGCTAATTTTGGCATGGACTTAATGGATTCTGCTGGAATACTTAGATCAGATGAGCCTGATGCCGACCAATCCATGTATCAATATGGATTCTACGGAGCTGCAGGCATAAGAATAGCTGGTGGAACAGATGAAATTCTAAAGAATATTATTTCAGAACAGGTACTAGGAATGCCTCAAGACATGAGAGCTGACAAAGGAATACCGTTTAACGAAATTCCTTCTAGTAATAAGTAATTTTCTAGACTCAAATAGAACTGCGGACTCTTTCTTAAACCTCAAGTCCGCAGACTTATCCTGGGAAGAAGACTCTCCTTTCTCTATAGAGCATGACGACCTTTATTGGTCAAAACAAGGTGCAATTGAGGAATCTAAACACGTTTTTCTTAGAGGCAATAACTTAGAAGAGAGATGGCGACAGCTTTCCAATAAAGAGACGTTTTCAATAGGTGAACTAGGTTTTGGAGCTGGTATTAATTTCTTAAACACTTGGAAAAAATTTATTGAGGTTAGCCCTGCCCAATCAAAACTGCATTACTTATCTTTTGATAATAGACCTTTTATAAAAAAAGACTTATTGAGAGTGCACTCTCAATATCCAACTCTTGTAACTGAATCAAAGGAGTTAGTNTCTAAATTACCTCTTAATGCCAAGGGTTTACATAGAATAAATTTTGCTAAAGGAAGAATAACATTAAGTCTGCTATATGGAGATTTAGATGAAACTGTAAATGAATTAAAAAACCCTCAGGTTAAATATGATTCTTGGTATCTAGATGGATTCTCGCCAGCCAAAAACCCTGAAATGTGGTCTGCAGAAATTGCGTCCTGCCTTGCAGAAGCTTCACATTCAGAAACAACATTTTCAACTTATACCGTAGCTGGCTTTGTTAAAAAGAACTTTGAAGGAGCAAACTTTTCACTCTTTAAGTTAAAGGGCTTTGGTAATAAACGAAGCATGCTAGCTGGGAAAAGTAATAGCGAAGAAAAAAAGATAATTATGAAGAAGAAAACCATAGGAATAGTAGGTGCCGGCATTGCTGGCTGCTCTTTGGCTAAGATATTAGCTGAGAGAGGTCATAATGTGATTATCTTTGATAAAGAAGAGGGACCTTCTAAAGCTGCAACAGGAAACCCCTTTCTAGTCGCGTACCCAAGACTGTCAGCTCACGACAGTCCATATGCAAGATTTTCTCTCCATTCATATCTTTTTTCATCCAGATTCTATGATGATATGAATACTAGATTTTGGAAAAAATCAGGAGTTTTAATGCTGGGATTTGATGAAAACTCTTTAAAAAGAGAAAAGGCATTATGTAACTCCAGGAAAGATACAGTCCTATTTGAGAAGCTAGACAAAGAATTGGCTAGTAAAAAGGCGGGGTTTAAAATAAACCATGGGGGTTTATTCTTCAAAGACGCAGGATATATTGATCCAGAAGGACTCTGTGAACAGATGATTAATGATGAGTTAATAGAAAAAAAATTTAAAGAAGAGGTGAAATCCCTTAAAAAAGAATCAAATTATTTCCACCTTAAAACAGAAAATAGTGAATATGTATTAGATCATGTGTGCTTGTGTAATGCCTTTATGGTAAATCAATTTACTGATTTTCAAGGTGTATCAAAGAAAAGAGGCCAAGTCTCATATATATCTACTGATAAGACTCTAAAAAACTTAGAATTTCCTATCTGTGCAGGAGGTTATTTATCTCCTAAAAGTGATGACAAACATCTCATCGGATCCTCCTACAGTAAGTCTGATTCAACAGAGCTAATTCAAGAAGAGCATAATGAAAATCTTAAAAAAATTAAAATAATTTATGATGAGAAGGTAAAATTACAAGGTGGAAGGGTTGGTTTTAGAACGGTGACAAGAGACAGGCTGCCTTTAGCTGGAGTTGTTAACGGTATTCATGTAAATATTGGTCATGGATCAAAAGGATCGACCTCTGCTCCTTTGTGCTCAGAGTATATTGCAGATCTTATAGATAACGCCACACTTCCTGTTGATTCATTCGTTGCTGAAGCCCTCAAGCCTGATCGCTTTGAGGCTAAAGATTAAGAACAGCTTTTTCTATTAAACTGTTAATCGCTGCTTGATCCCTCATCTTTAATGATCTGTTGAAGCGAGAAAAGGCATACCAAATTACGTCATCAGTTTTTTTATCATGAAATCTTATAGCTATTTCGTCTTTATCAACCTTTAAAATCCTCTGATTTCTTGAATCCCAGTACCTATCATTGTAAAAACCCCTACTTCCAATGTCGGTAGAGCGGTCCACCTCCCTGTTAGTGCCAATAAAAAATCTTACAATCATGTCTGCCTCTTGAGATTCTTTTAAGCCCTTAGCTTCAAGACTAGATTTTATTGCTCTCTCCACCCGCTGCATCAAGATTGGATTGAGGCCAATCTGAGATGGAGAAGTAGTTAGCTCAGGCTTGTCTATTTTAAAAGACTTGTAAGCAGACAGATCGTATTCACTGTCTCTATCAGACTCAATTCTCGGCTGAGAAGCACAGGCAACAAAAACAAAAATGAAGGATATAGAAAAGAATTGTTTAATCATAAGTACATTATATAAGAATTAGAAAAATTTAAACCACTTGCCTAGTTTCTTTTTACATCCCTGATATTGGGTATTATATTTTTCTGATTGCCTCTGGACCTTATCAGCAACGGAGAGAAGCCAAGGTTTTGTTCTATAGCTACCTCTTTTGTAGCCCCCTCGCCCTTCATGATAAGCAAGATAAAGCGCCCTAGCATTGCTCATTGGGATTCCTAACTGTTTGTGTGTTTTATAGTTATACCAACCAATAAAATCTACTGCATCTTCAAAATCATTTCTTTGGACAAACCAACCGCCCCTATCTTTAAGATACATTTCCCAAGTTCCGTCCACCGCCTGAGCATAACCTCTTGCGCTTGTTACCCTCTTCCAAGGAATAAAACCTAATAACTTTGTTCTTTGGGGTCTTGCATCAGCTATAAAGCTAGACTCTTGTTTAATAATAGCCATAGAGACTGAAATCGGTATCTTCCAGCGCTCCTCTGTTTTCTTTGCGGCTTTATACCAAGAGTATCTTTCTTTAAAAATTTTACACACATCTGTTGTTGTTGACGGTGGAGCATTAGAGGCACAGCTAACTAAAACACAAAAACAAATCAATAAAGGGAATCTATTTATCATCTTTATTTAGTTCAGAAGTTCTAAAGCTTGCTCTTCATCTAGAATATTTACTCCAAGAGCTTCTGCTTTTGTTAGTTTAGAACCCGGCTTATCTCCTGCTATTAAGATCGTAGTATTTGAAGAAACACTGGACGAGACTTTAGCTCCCAAACGAATTAGCTCTTCCTTAAGTTGACTCCTTGAAATATCAGAAAAAGAGCCCGTTATTACAACAATGTGTTTTCCTAACTTAGAATTAATATTTTCTATTGGGTTCTGTAGAAGTATTTTTAGATTCATCAATCTTTGTATCAAGTTCCTTCCTTCAATACTTTTAAAATAACCGGCTATATAAAGAGAGGCAACAGGTCCAATGTCATTTATTTCTAATAACTCCTCTTCTTTTGCATTCTTTAATTTCTCAAGGCTCTTAAAATGAGTTGATAGATTGAGGGCTGTAGCTTCACCTACTTCTCGAATTCCTAAAGAGTATATAAATCTATGGAGTGTTGTACTTTTACTTTTTTCTATTGATGCAAGGAGGTTATTGGCTGATTTCTCGGCAAAGCCATCCAATTCAAGTAAATCTTCTTTTCTAAGTTCATATAGGTCAGCAGCATCATTAACGGTTCCAATATTAACTAACTGACTAATAATCTTCTCACCCAAGCCATCAATATTCATCGCATTCCTAGAAACAAAATGCTTAATGGATTCTATCTGCTGTGCTAAACAATTCTGTCCTGATTTACATTTCAAAATAGCTTCTGATTCTTCTCTAACTAAAGGCCCTGAACACGAAGGACACTCAGTAGGAATTTGTATAGCTTCTGCGTGAGGAGGCCTTTTATCATGATCTACCATTACAATTTGAGGAATAACATCACCAGCTCTTTTAATAGAAACTGTATCTCCTTCCCTAACATCCAGACGGGCTATTTCATCAAAATTATGAATACTTGCATGAGTGATAGTTACTCCTCCAACCATGGTTGGCTCAAATTCAGCTACCGGCGTTATACTGCCAACCCTTCCTACTTGAAAGGAAATAGACTTAACAACTGTAGTAGCTATTTCTGCTGGAAACTTCCTGGCAATAGCCCATCTGGGTGCACGAGAGACCTTGCCCAATTTATTTTGAAGGGAGAGTTGGTTTACTTTATAAACAACTCCGTCAATCTCATAAGGTAAAGAATTCCTATTTTTTTGTATATTATTAAAAAAAACAATACATTCATCCACATTTTTGGCTAACCCAGATTTTATATTTACAGGCAGTCCCCATGATAAAAAAGCTCTGAGAACTTCAGATTGGAGCTGAGGAAATTTTTTGGTTTGATTTGTTACAGATCCCAATCCATGTGCAAAAAATTTAAGAGGCCTGCTGGATGTTACTTTTGGATCTAGCTGCCTTAAACTACCGGCAGCAGCATTTCTAGGGTTTGCAAAAACCTTATGACCATTCTCTTCTGAATGCTTATTAATTTTATTAAAATCATTGAGTTCAATAAAAACTTCACCTCTAACTTCTAATATTTCAGGTATATCAAAATATTCATTCTTATTGAGTTTTAGAGGTATGGAATTTATAGTTCTTATATTATGAGTTATATCCTCTCCTACTTTTCCATCTCCTCTTGTAGAGGCATAATCTAATTCTCCTGCTCTATATAAAAGGTTAGCAGCAACACCATCTAGTTTTGGTTCACAAGAAAACTCAATACTTTCAATGATATTTAGTCTTTCGGTTATTCTCTTATTAAAATCTATCAGATCATCACTATTAAAAGCATTATCTAAAGAAAGCATTTGCTCTATATGTTCTATTTTCTTGAACCCTTCTAAAGGTTTAGATCCTACTCTCTGAGAGGGAGAATTTTTATCTACAAGGTCAGGGTTATTTTTTTCAAGCGTCAATAATTCTTGAAATAATAAATCATATTCAGCATCGCTTACAGAGGCGTCATCCAAAGCATGATATTGATGAGCGTATTCATTAATCAATGCTTGTAAAACCTTAAGGCGACTTTTAGAGCCTGAATCTGGAGTCATAAGGATCTATTTTAACTGACAATAGCCAGTTTTTGTCGTTGAAATTCTTGTGCCTCTTGACGCATGTGCACAAGCATTTGCTTGGTTAGCATATTCCTATTCTCATCTAATAATTCAGAATTAAAAGATTCTGATATTATTTGTGAGATTTCATACATAAGGTCAAAAACCTCTACTGGGCTTAGCACAGAGAGAGGATCAAAAACAAAGGCTATATCACTCGTGGATATTCCTTCAAGGAAAGTACCAGGATTTTTACCATTTAAAATATTAAAAAGCAGATTATCGTCTTCATCAGTGACAGAAAAATAACCTTTTTCATCAAATGAGAAGGGATAATTACTCAATATGTTTGAAATTGAGTCATGAGAGAAAACCTTATCTTTGTCAGAAGACAAATTAATTATGAGTAATTGACGAGCAAGACTTGGGCTTTGAATAATATCAATCTCTTCAAATTCTTCTGGGATTTCTTTTGTGACTTCTTTTGGTGTTTCAAGATTATCTTCTTCATCGTAACCATCCATCCACTCCTGCTCAAAATCACTTCTTTCTATTTCTGTTGAATCAATGAGATCAACCTTGAGTGAGCTGGCCCTGCTTCTTAAAGATCTCCTGAGTCCATCAATAAAAATAAGTGCCAACAACGAGCCGATAATTAAAGTTAGTATTTCTGCTAAATTAAACATGCCTAGCTTGCCGCTAACTCAACCGCTTCATCTACATCTACAGCCACCATTCTTGATACACCTGGTTCTTGCATAGTCACACCCATCAAATGCTTGCTTCTCTCCATGGATATTTTATTGTGAGTTATGTAAACAAATTGAACACTTTTTGACATCTCCTCTACAAGTTCAATAAAGCGCATAGTATTTAAGTCGTCTAAAGGAGCATCGACCTCATCTAACATACAGAAAGGAGCAGGGTTTAATTCAAAGAACGCAAAAACAATAGCTATAGCTGTAAGTGCTTTTTCTCCACCGGATAATTGAGAAACACTAGAATTCTTTTTACCGGGTGGTCTAGCTAAAATTCCTACCCCAGAACTTAATAAATCATCACCCAGCATTGTCAGTTCAGCGTGACCTCCGCCAAAGAGCTTAGGGAAGGAATTTGCAAGACTGATATTTAACTTATCGAAAGTATCTTTAAAAGTAGTTCTTGTTTCCTTGTCTATTTTATTAATTGCATTTTGTAACGTTTCCAGCGCGTCCGTCAGCTCTTGATGTTGGCCATCCAATAGACTTTTGCGCTTTTCTTCGACTTCATACTCTTCCATGGCTGCCAAATTGATAGCTCCTAACTTGGCAATCTTCATTTCTACAGCTTCCAGTTCAAGCTCCAAGCTCTGAGTAGTCTGCTCATCATTTATTTCTTCTAGAAGGATATCTAATTTATTGTCATTCTCAATGAGTTGTCTCTCAATATTTTCAGCTTCTATCTTTGCGGCCTGACGTTCTAGTCTAAGAGTTTCCAAAGCTTCTCTTAGGTTAATGGCCATTTGTTCTTTTTCTATTTTTTCTCTTTCTATCTTATGAATCGACTCAGAACATCCCTCAATAGCTTTGCGTGCTTTTAAAAGTTCAGACTCTACTTTCAAGCGCCCTTCAAGTAGTTTATTTAAATCATTTTCTACAGAGACAAGGGGTTCTTTCGTGCTTGCAACTTCTTCAATCAAACTTGCAGTATTCTTTTCTAACTCTTTGATACCAGATTTCAAGTGGCCGTCCTGACTGGCAATAGTAGCTAATTTAGCCTGTAATTCAGCAAATTCACCGGTTTTATCTAAAAGATTAATCCTTTCTCTTTTTTCACTCTCTGAAGAATCTGACAACAATTCTTGAGTTTTACCTGTGAGCCTGGCTGGCTCAGAAGATAATTTTTTAATAGATGCCTGCAAGTCTTTAAGTTCAGAAAGGAAAACAACTGAATCATTTTTTGTTAATCCTATTTCTAATTTCTTAGACATAGAAAGAGACATACTGTTCATTTGAGTCAGTAGGGACTCAGATTCAGTTATGAACAACAGCCATTCGGTTTCTAGAATCTTTGTTGCTGAAGTTATGCTTCCTTCATCTAGCTGAGTATTTCTTAATTCATCTAATTCAGGAGTAATTAAGGCTATTAACGCCTGTATCTCTTCTTTATCCGTTGTTAGCTTTTTTAATTCCTGACCTCTAGATTCAAGTTGATTGTTATTAAATTTAATTTTTTCTTCTATCTCTCTGTTTCTGTCTTTCTTTAGAGTGAGGTCTTGTTCCGTTCTTGAGATATCTGCACCAAAACTATAAAAATCTTGCTGCACTTTATCCATAACAGTTTGAAGTTCAATTTGCTCAGCTCTTAAGGCCATTATTTTTGAATCAGAGGTTGTTTTAGATGAATTTGCTTCTTGAACTTTTATTTCCTGATCCTTAACGTTTGCCTCTTTTAATTCTATCTTCTTAGAAATGTCTTTCCATCGAGAAGTAAGGAGGAGTCCTTTCGCATGTTTTTCATCCTTCCTAAATTGAGTGTATTTTTCAGCTGCCTTGGCTTGTTGTTGCAATTTAAACAAAAGTCTCCCAATCTCTTCCCTTAGGTCTTCAAGTCTAGAAAGGTTTTCTTTAGTTTTTTTAATACTTGATTCAGTTTCTCGTTTTCTCTCTAAATACCTCGATATACCAGCCACCTCTTCTATATAACTCCTCATTTCTTCTGGTTTTGCGCTTACAAGTTGGGAAATCATACCCTGCTCTATAATGGCATAGCTTCTGGGGCCTAGGCCGGTCCCCAAGAAAACATCTGTTATATCTCTTTTTCTGCAACTAGTTCCATTCAAATAATAATTAGATTGTCCATCAATCTCCAGGCTCCTTCTTACTGATATTTCATTGTAGCCAGAATATTCTCCTCCAATTCTTCCATCTGAGTTATCAAAAAAAAGCTCAACGGAAGCCCGTGAAACTGATTTTCTTGAAGCAGATCCATTAAACACGACATCTGCCATTGAATCGCTTCTTAAATTCTTAGCAGAACTTTCACCCAAAACCCATCTAACAGCATCAATGACATTTGATTTTCCACATCCATTTGGACCTACAATACAAGTCATTTCGCCAGGAAAAGACACTGAAGTTGGGTCAACAAAAGATTTAAAACCTGAAAGCTTTATTCCTTTAAGTTTCATATTTCACTTTTATTTGAGGGTAGAAAACCAACGCCCTGAAGCAGGACGGCAATGAAAAAAGAAAAGCTTTCATTGCTGACGAAGTCTATTCTATTTATTGTTACGAAACTACTGATTTTTTCTGTTATTTAAAGCTTTTATGGCTATTTTAAGCTCTTCTTTTTCTCTTTCATTGGTAATAAGAGAGGCAGCCTTAGTCCACTGAATAACAGTCTGATCAAGATTTCTTTCTCCAAGGTATTGCAGGCCCTTTAGAGTCAAAGCAATAGGATTGTCTGGATTCTTTAATAAAGCCAAGGCAAGTATTTCCTTTGCTTGTTCTGTAAATTTTCTTCCTTCTGAGAAATACAAAACTTGAGTATATTCAGCCAATATTTCTCCGCTTAGATCATCTTTATGATTTATAAAGAGAGATTGATAAGCCAGACTCGAGAGATTAAATTCTTCTAAGTTCTTTAGGCTTATAGCTAGAGCATAAATGTGATTAGATTTCTCTTGATTCTTAGCCATGTACTCTACATACCTATTCTTAAATAATTCTTTATCTTTGGACCTTTCATCTTTATTTCCATTTAAAAAAGATTCAAAAACTTCAGCATCTTCTAACAGGGAGTAGGATCCAAGCCCTAGCGGATAGAAATAAATAGACAGGATCATAAACAAGCCTGTAATACTTAGAACGATTGAAAAAGTTTTTCTTCTTCCTTCAAAGTTTTCACTTTGTTCACTAATTAATTCTTCTGGGGTATCCTGAAGAAAGAGGATCTCTCTCTCATCTTTTAGTTTATTTTTTGTAATTTCTTCCAAACCTTCCATGTCAGAAATAACTTCCGATTCTGAATCAAAAAGAGATAAATTATCTAGTCTTCTATTGCTTTTAATCTCTCCATTTGAAAAAGAAAAGACTAGATATAGACCCAAAGCAATTAATATAGAAGTTATAAAAATGACTAACATCTATCTATTCTCTAGTTCAGATTGCAGTTGTTTCTTAAGTTCCTTTAAGTCTGTATTAGAAACTTCTCTCTGTCGGCTCCTCTTAACCAGAAGAGTAAAGAGCATCGTGCTGAACAGAAGAATGAAAGGACCTAGCCACAGCAGATAGGTTGAAGGCTGAAACGGGGGCTTGTAAAGAATAAAATCTCCATATCTTTGTGTCAGAAATTCAGTAATTTCAGAATCTTTTTTACCCTCTTGGACTAATCTATAAATTTCTATTTTTAAATCTCTAGCAATCGGGGAATTAGAACCTGAAAGGTTGGAGCTTTGGCATTTAGGGCACCTATAATCGTCCAGCAGCTTATTGAAACGAATTTCTTCCTCGATAGTATCAAAGGGGTATAGTTGTTTTTGAACATCTATATTTTGAATTTCTGCAGGTAAAATGACCTGCGAAACTACTAGAATTATTGAATAAAATAGGGTCTTCATTTTAAATGAATTACAAACTTTTTATTCCATATTTCAGGAGTCAAAGCGCCAACATGCCTTGTTTTAATTATTCCATCTGAGTTTATTAAAAAAGTCTCTGGCGCGCCATATACCCCAAGATCAATTGCTAACGAACCTTCTTTGTCGTAAATACTAAATTCAAACGGGTTGCCATCTCTTTCTAACAAGTCCAAGGCTTTTTGTCTGTCATCCTTATAATTCAAGCCGTAAATCCTAACCTTAGATTCCTTTTTTAAATTTAATAAAAAAGGATGCTCCACCCTGCAAGTTATGCACCAAGTAGCCCAAACATTTACAATGGCTGGAAAATGAGAAATATCACTTTTTGTTAAAATAGTCTCTTCATCTTCTAATTTTGTAAGATTGAATTCAGGAAAATTCTTATCTATCAAAACGGAATTGAGTTGGTTATTGTCTCTTTTTAAAAAAGAAAAAAGAGCTATGAACAGTAATACAAAAACTACTAGGGGAGCTATATCTATAAGCCTTCTCATGTCTCTTTCCTTAAAAGCTTAATACTCGAAATAAAGGTACCAATTGCTACCAGTAATGCTCCAAACCAAATCCACCTTACGAAAGGCTTTACTTGTAATCTAAAAGACCAAGTGTCCCCTTCAATATTTTCTCCCAGCGCAACGTAGTAATCCTTAAAGAGATCAGCGACTATTCCCACTTCAGTTGTTACTTGGTTTGCAGAAAGGTAGTTCCTCTTCTCAGAACTTAAGGCAATTGTCCGAGTATTCTCTTCTATCTTTAGACTAGCAACATCTGCAATATAATTTGGTCCTTTTTCAGAGCTCAGATTCTGAAATTCAAAGACATAGCCATCTAAATCATAGCTTTCGCCAACTGAGAGTAATAGTTCTTTTTCACTGGAATAACTACTCACCACGCCTATACCTAAGACCAGAAAAGCAATGCCTAAATGAGCAAATATTGCTCCCAAGCGGAA
>JGI26060J43896_10000726_pt1 | contig 12048 bp, 15 predicted proteins | sample MarorgKNORR_S2LV_6_FD_43896 | JGI IMG/M metagenome (IMG submission 43896) | reverse complement strand
AACCCAATTCGCCCCCATGGGGTGAAAGATTATATAGGAATTGCTTAACGATTAGAATTTTTTAAAATTCTTTGTTTTTCTCTGTTCCAATCTCTTTGCTTCACATCCTCTCTTTGATCGTAGGTTTTTTTGCCTTTTCCAATGGCAATATCACACTTAATTTTATTTTCTTTCCAATAAATCATCGTTAGAACGCAGGTAAGTCCTTGGAGACTAACTGAATCGAGAATTTTATTTATTTCTTTCTTATTAAGGAGTAGTTTTCTAGANCGAGTTGGGTCAATGCTCTCATGCATCAATGATGCCGGCGGATCAATTTTTAAACCAATCACCCAAGCTTCATTATTTTTGAGGGTTACATAGGAATCTTTGACATCGACCTTACCATTGCGCAATCCTTTAACTTCCCAGCCTTCTAAAACAATTCCTGCTTGATATTTATCAGTCAAATGATAGTTTCTTGCAGCATTTTTGTTTTTGACGATGATATTATTGTTTGCAGGTTTCATAATGGTTATCGTAATTATGAATCTGTTAAATCTATTTGCAAACTTTGAGGATTTTTGTATGCAAGAAACTAAAGTTACCCTAATTTATTTTGGTCTTAGTTTATTTGTTTTCTTGGCTTTACTTCCGTGGATTCTAGACATTGAGCTCGGAATGATTTCCATTAAAGTATTTGCCATTTATGGAGGGGTTGTCATTGCATTTTTAGGTGGTTTTATTTGGGGATGGGATGATCACACTAATTCATCGCTTAATCTTTGGTTTGCAATAGGTTTTTCATTAGCTGGATTATCTTCAGCCCTGCTTGCCGATAGTTACGCCTCATTTAGCTTAATTTTAATTATTATAAGCTTGCAACTCTTTTTATATTTTGAGAGTTTGAGTAGCCTGTATTATAAAAACAATAATAAATATGCTGATGCAAGAAATTTAATTACAAACTTGGTTACAATATGCTGCATAACATTATTAGCTTTTATCTATAATCCTTACACATAAATTTTTATGAATATTAGTTCCGCAGAAAAGATTACCGAATCAGTTACCTGGTTAGGTAAATGGACATTCGTTTTAGCGGCTGCAGGTTCTGCAGTTGGCTTGGGAAATATATGGGGTTTTACTTATAGAGTTGGTGAGGGCGGGGGCAGTGCATTTGTTTTAATATACTTAGGATGCATTTTAGTTGTAGGTCTTCCAATAATGATGGCAGAGATCATGATTGGAAGGTATGCCCAGCATAGCCCAGTGAGTGCGATGAAAAAAGCTGCACTTGATTCTGGAAAAACTGGGTATTGGCAAGCAGTTGGATGGACTGGATTAGTCTCTGGAATTCTCATTCTCTCTTTTTATAGCGTGCTAGCTGGAATGTGCATTAAGTACATAGTAATTTCGGCTATGGCTACTCCTGCAATTGTTTCTGAAGTTCAATTTGCTCAGGTCACTGGCGCCCCTTTAACATTATTTTTTTGGCATTCAATCTTCATAGGACTAACTGTTGCAATAATCGCATCCGGAGTAATAGGAGGCATTGAAAGAATGGTGCGCCTTCTTATGCCTATGCTATTTATTTTGATGGTGGTCATGGTTGTCAATGCAATGATTTATGGTGATTTTAAAGCAGGCTTAAATTATTTATTCACTCCCGATTTCTCAAAAGTTAATTCATCAACTTTCTTGAGCGCAATGGGCCAAGCATTTTTTAGCCTTAGTTTAGGCATGGGCTCAATCATGTGTTACGGNTCATATATGCGAAAATCAGAGAATATTTTTAAAACATCTCTTACCGTTGCTGGATTAGACACATTAATTGCTATATTGGCAGGACTGGCTATTTTCCCAATGATTTTTGCCTACGACATGAATCCTGCAGAGGGACCGGGCCTTGTTTTTATAAGTCTGCTATCAATTTTTAGTGAGATGGGTTTAGTGGGTAATTTTATAGGCCCAGCATTTTTTACTTTATTATCAATTGCAGCACTCAGCAGCGCAATTTCTTTGCTAGAACCGAGCGTCGCGTACTTTGAAGAGAATAAGATAGTTTCTCGCTTCACTGCAGCAGTTATTCTTGGCTTGTTCATATGGGTTATTGGCATAGGCAGCGTCTTTAGTTTTAATATTTGGGAAGATAATAACTACATCTCGACGATGCTTAATGAATTCTTCTTAAATTTTATTGGCAAGAAATCTTTTATGGATTCAATTATTTTTTTAACTTTTGATATTTTGATGCCACTTGGTGGCATGCTTGTAGCAATTTTTGCTGGGTGGTTTTTTAACTCTAAGTTAGCGATGGATGAACTTTCAGGAGTGCATCTGAATATTTTTAAAACCTGGAAGTTTTTTATTAAATTCGTTTCCCCGGTATTAGTTGCAGCTGTATTCATTTCTCAATTATTTCCAGACCTCCCAGATCAAAGTAAAGATTTCTTTATCACATTGATTGGGCTATTTAGCTAGCTGACTAGATGTCTCAGAGTTTTGAGAAATCTCAAATATTTCAAGCAAACCCAGATTTAATTCTTGAGTTAATTAATAACTTTGAAGTTTATAGAAATTTTTTGCCAGGCTGCATTGAATCAAAGAGATTGCCATCAAATTCCAAAAAACAGGTTAGAGGATTTCTAATATTTGCATTGCTTAATAAAACTTATGAATTTGAATCTGTTAATCAAACTGATGGATATAATGTTCAAATCGAGCAAGTCTCAGGACCGTTTACGAAATTTTCTGCTTCATGGTCTCTTTCGTCATCTGAGCTAGGTACCACTGAAGTTCACTTCAGTTCGAGTTTCAAGCTACCATTCTTTTTAAAAATTTTTGCAAAACAAAGTGCTATTGATGCAATGGGTCAGAAATTTTTAAATGCATTCGCAGAACAGCTTTCTAAATGAAGATTTATTTTGCATTTCAAGGCTTGCATGATTTGGAATTTAGAGATTTAGATGTTTCTGAGAGCATAACAGCACAAGAAGTTCTTGAGCTTCCTGGAATTAAAGAGCTTTTAGATGCTGCAACATTTGAGTTAAAGATTGGAGTTAATAGCGTGGCACTCGACGGAAAATATAAAGCGTTACCACAAAATTATAGGATGTCAGATGGAGAAAGGCTTGAGATTTATAGGCCTTTGCACCAAGATCCAAAAGAAAGAAGAAAAGCCAAAGCAAAACAGAAATAAATTTCAACTTTCTTCTGTATTAACCTCTTCTAAAACCCAACTATCAAGCTTATTTCGTTTGTCAAATATCAGAAATAATTTTTTTTCAAGAATAACTATTTCTCCAATTTTTACAGAGTAAAAATAATCCCACCTTTGTTGATGAATTGGACTTTTTAATAGAGGAGTCCCTAGGAGATATTGAACCTGATCCTTTGATAGACCTTGAACGAGCTGCTCTACATCTTTATCTTCTATAATGTTCCCTTGGAGCACAGGAACTTTGTAGGGTGAAAAAGTTGAGCATCCGAATCCTGCTGATATTAAGAGAAAAGTGATGAAAAAGGTTTTGGTTAATTGCTTCATGAGATGATTTGATTATACTTTGAAAGAGGATACAAGGAAAAGTGCATGAGTAAAGAAAATACTGAATTAAAAAAAGCTGGTTTGAAAGCAACTCTCCCTAGGATTCGTATCTTAGAGGTTTTAGAATCTAGTGAAAATAGGCATTTAAGCGCAGAAGATATTTATAGGCACCTCATTACTTCTGGAGAAGATGTTGGGCTTGCAACGGTATATCGCGTGTTAACTCAATTTGAATCTGCTGGCATTGTATCGAGGCATAATTTTGAAGAAGGCCATGCTGTCTATGAAATAACGCCAGATGACCATCATGACCATATGGTTTGTCTAGAAACAGGAAATGTTATCGAGTTTCATGATGAGATTATTGAGAAACGCCAGGAAGCTATAGCAAAAGAATTGGGGTATGAAATTGTTGACCACAGCATGGTTTTATACGCAAAGCCAATAAAATAAATTTCTTTAAACCCTTGAACTAGCCTAGAGTCATCCCAATATATTTGGTATTGGGAAAAATGATGGCTAAAAAAAAGAAAACTAAAGATAACTTAGCTCCAGAAAATGAAGTTCTGGCTGAGGATGTGATAGCAGAATCTGAGATTGAAGATCTTGCAGATGTTCAGGAGGCGCTGCAAGAAGATGAGCTTGCAGAGCATGACGCTGATAAAAAAATTAAGAGCCTAGAAGAAGCTCTCTTAAGATCTAGAGCTGAGCTTGATAATGCCTTAAAAAGAAGTATTGGTGATATTGAAAAGGCCCATAAATATGGTGTTGAGAGATTGCTAAATGAGCTATTGCCTGTAGTGGATAATCTTGAGCATGCTTTGAAAAATTTTTCTGAGGAATCGTCTGCTGAAGACAAAGAAGGTGTTGAATTGACTTTAAAATCATTTGAGTCTGCACTTGATAAATTTGGTATTAGACCCATCTATCCAATGAGCGAACAATTTGATCCTGTGAAACATGAGGCTGTAATGACCTCAAAGGATCCAGAGAAAGAAAATAATGAAATTGAAAATATATTTCAAAGAGGATGGGAGCTTCATGAGCGAGTTGTAAGACCAGCCAGAGTTTCAGTCATAAAAAATTAAAATATTAGGAAAAAAAATATGTCAAAAATAATAGGAATAGATTTAGGAACCACAAATAGCTGTTTAGCTGTTGTGGAGGGGCAACAACCCAAAGTAATTGAAAATGCAGAAGGTGGAAGAACTACTCCATCAGTTATTGGTTATGCTGATGATAATGAGGTATTGGTTGGAACTCCAGCTAGACGCCAATCTATAACTAATCCTGAAAAAACCTTGTATGCAATTAAAAGATTGATTGGTCGGAGGTTTGAGGATGATATTGTAAAAAAAGATATGGACATGGTGCCATATCAAATTATTAAAGCAGATAACGGAGATGCTTGGGTTCAGGTGGATGATAAGAAACTTGCTCCTCCTCAAATTTCTGCTGAGATTCTCAAAAAATTAAAAAAGACTGCAGAAGAATATCTTGGCCATGAAGTTACAGAAGCGGTTATAACTGTTCCAGCATACTTTAACGATTCTCAGAGACAAGCAACTAAGGATGCTGGAAAAATAGCAGGTTTGGAGGTAAAAAGAATTATTAATGAGCCGACTGCTGCAGCCTTAGCATATGGTCTTGATAAGCATAAAGGTGATTCTGTAGTTGCCGTTTATGATCTAGGTGGCGGTACTTTTGACATTTCTATTATTGAAATCTCAGAGGTTGATGGGGAACATCAATTCGAAGTGCTTGCAACNAATGGGGATACTTTTCTTGGTGGCGAGGATTTTGACCTCAAANTAATAGATTACTTTGTTGAAGAGTTCAAAAATGAATCAGGGTTTGATTTAAAAAGTGATCCTATGGCTCTTCAAAGACTGAAAGAAGCGGCAGAAAAAGCAAAAATTGAATTATCTTCTGCTGACCAAACTGAAATAAATTTGCCTTACATTACAGCAGACAGCTCTGGTCCAAAACATTTTGTTCATAAAATCACAAAAGCGAAGCTTGAATCCTTAGTTGAAGATTTAGTGGATAGAACTCTTGAACCATTAAAACTAGCCCTTGACGATGCTAAATTATCTATCAAAGATATTAATGAGATTTTGCTAGTTGGTGGCCAGACCAGAATGCCAATGGTGCAGAAAAAAGTTAAGGACTTTTTTGGTAAAGAGCCAAGAAAAGATTTAAATCCTGATGAGGCGGTAGCAGTGGGTGCTGCAATTCAGGGATCAGTATTATCAGGTGACACAAAAGATGTTCTATTGCTTGATGTTACACCTCTAACCCTTGGTATTGAGACCTTGGGTGGAATAGCAACTCCATTGATTGAGAAGAATACTACTATACCAACTCAAAAATCACAGGTGTTTTCAACAGCAGAAGATAATCAATCAGCAGTAACTGTTCATGTGATTCAAGGAGAAAGAAAGCAGGCAGCTCAAAATAAATCATTAGGACAATTTAATCTTGCAGATATTCCTCCAGCTTCAAGAGGTACGCCACAAATTGAAGTTTCATTTGATCTAGACGCTAATGGCATACTCAACGTTGCAGCTAAAGATAAAAATACTGGTAAAGAGCAATCTATAGTTATTAAAGCATCCAGCGGGCTATCTGATGAGGACATTGAAAAAATGGTGCAAGATGCAGAAGCTAATGCAGAAGATGATAAGAAATTTGAGAGCCTGGTTCAGGCCAAAAATAATGCAGATATGCTTGTTCATGCAACCAGAAAAACAATCGAAGAATCCGGTGACAAGATAACTGATGATGAAAAAGCATCAGTCGAGTCTGCAACTGTTAAGCTGGAAGAAGCAATCAAACAAGATAGTCTTGAGTCCATAGAGGCTGCTTCTAAAGAGCTTAATGATGTCTTGACCCCTTTAACACAAAAATTATATCCACAAGATGAAGCAGGATCAGCTGAGGGAGCTGCTGAAGACACTAGTTCTGATGAGAATACAGTTGATGCAGAGTATGAAGAAGTAAAAGAAGAAGAAAAAGAAGAAGCAAAGTAAGTTATGTCACAGAGAGACTATTATGAGGTTTTAGGGGTCTCTCAAACTGCTTCAGGGCCTGAATTAAAGAAAGCCTTTAAGAAATTAGCCATGAAGTATCATCCTGATCGTAATCCGGATGATCCTGAGGCTGACAAAAAGTTTAAAGAAGCTGCAGAGGCATATGAAGTGCTTTCCGACTCAGAAAAAAAAGCATCTTATGACCAGTTTGGACATGCTGGCGTTCAAGGTATGGGCGGCGGCTCTGGCGGCGGCTTTCAAGATTTTAATGTAGGAGATATCTTTGGAGATATCTTTGGTGATGTTTTTGGAGGCAGAGGCTCTTCTAGGCGTTCAGCTAGAGGTCAAGATCTTCAGTATAATCTGGACCTGTCCTTAAAAGACGCAATCTTAGGCGTTAAAAAAACTATTAAAATTCCTGTAAATAAATCTTGTGAAGACTGCTCTGGATCTGGAGCCAAACCTGGCTCATCACCTATCCCATGCGGTCAATGTAATGGAATGGGACAGGTAAGAATGCAGCAAGGTTTCTTTTCGGTGCAACAACCATGCAATGCTTGTAGAGGAGAAGGTCAAATTATCAAAGATCATTGTGGAACATGCAGAGGTGCAGGAGTCAATGAGGAAACCAAGTCATTATCTGTGAGCATTCCAGCAGGAGTAGATAACGGAGATAAGGTTAGATTATCTGGTGAGGGGAGTGCAGCTAGAGGTGGTCCAGCCGGAGATCTTTATGTTGCTATTCAAGTCATAGCAAATAATATTTTTGAAAGAGATGGACGTGATTTATATTTTGAGGCACCAATTCCAATTGAGATTGCCATCCTCGGTGGCTCAATTAATATCCCTGGATTAGAGTCAAAAATTGCATTAAAAATTCCTGCATATACGCAAACAGGAAAAATTTTTAGAATTAAAGGAAAGGGAGCATCTTCTGTAAGAGATTCAAGAAGAGGAGATTTAATGTGTCGGATCGTTGTAGAAACTCCTGTCAATCTATCAAATGCTCAATTAAAAACTTTTAAAGAATTTGCTGCATCCATGGAATCTGAAAAAAATCATCCGATTAAAGAGTCTTTTGATAAATCTGCTGACCAGTTTCTTAAAGAATAAAAATTGCATATTCTCTTAAACGGATATAACGGCAGCATGGGCCAATCTATCAGGAATTTATTAGATGCATTCCCTGATATTACTGTTCAAGACTTTAAATTAGCAAAAAAAGATATTGCAACACAATCACTAGTGATAGATTTTTCCTCTCCCGATTGCCTGTCTGAAATTTTAAAAACTTGCGTTGATCAAGAACTACCTTTGGTAATAGGAACTACAGGCTTAAATACAAATCACCATGAATTAATTAACCAAGCGAAACAAACTATTCCAATTTTAATGGCATCAAATATGTCCATTGGTATTGCAAATCTTAAACAAGCTATTAAAAATTTTCTTATGTCTACGCAAGAATTATTTGAATGTAATCTTGTTGAAATCCATCATACCCAGAAAGCTGACGCTCCTTCCGGAACAGCTCTAGAGATAATAAGATTTCTTGAAGAGCTCCCTGATAATAAAATTAAAACACCTGTAACTGTTAATTCGCATAGAATTGGTAAGGTTTTTGGAACTCACAGAGTAGAATTTCATAATCCTAAAGAAACTATTTCGTTTCAACACATAGCTCATTCAAGAGATATCTTTGCTAGCGGCGCAATAGATGGCGCCGTATGGATTGTTTCGAATTCACCAGGACTTTATAGCTTTGATGATTACTTAATAAAAAAACTTTGATCTCAAGCAAATTTTCTATAGAATACACAGACTTTAAATCCCGAAAGCGCTATTGAGATTATTGTTGGGGTGCTCCTTGGAGTCAACTATATGAAGCGCTGGAGTATCAACCCCGGAGGAAATCGTGAGCATTGTTTCAATTAAAGACCTGTTAAACGCAGGCGTTCATTTCGGCCATCAGCAAAGATTTTGGAACCCAAAAATGGAGTCTTTTATTTTTGATACCAGAAAAAAAATTAGTATTATTGATCTTGAAATCACCAAAGAGTGCCTGAATGCTGCATCTTCCAAAGCAGAAGAAATTTGCTCCAAGGGCAATAGAGTACTTTTTGTAGGAACAAAAAGGTCTGCATCCAAAACAATCAGAGAATCTGCCTCAGCATTAGGATTACCTTACATTGATAAACGATGGTTAGGAGGAACTCTTACAAACTGGAAAACAATTCGTGGCTCTATAAGACGTCTTTTAGATATTGAAGAACTTCAATCATCAGGGCGAATTAACAAACTTTCAAAAAAGGAAGCCGTTGATATCACCAAAGAATATGAAAAGTTAGATGCAAGTGTTGGTGGTATTAAAGATATGAAAGGGTTGCCAGATGCACTCTTTGTTATTGATGTTGCTCATGAAAAAATTGCTGTAACTGAAGCAAAAAAAATGGGAATCCCTATTATTGCTTTAGTTGATACCAACTCTAATCCAGATGGCATCGATCATATTATTCCTGGAAATGATGACGCTATTAGATCAATTAGATTAATTACAAAAGTTATAGCTGACGCATGCGCAAGAGGCTTAGCTACCTCAACTGGTGGATTAAATCTTGCCTCAGATGATGAGGAAGCTCCAGAGGTTAAAATTAAAAAAGCTGCTGTCACATCTGGGAAAGCACTTAATCTTGTTGAAAAAGCTGAGTTAAGCGAGCCAGAAGACGAAGTTGCTGCTGATATTTCTTCTTTAGATGAGGCTGCTTTAGAGCCTTCCGAAGAGAGGAGTGAAGATGCAGTTACTCAGTCTGATGAAGAAACATTAGAAGCGAAGGAANCTAAAGAAGTCGAAGAGGAGAAGTCTGTCGATTCACCCGATGCTGAGGCACAAGAATCCAAGGAAGAGAAATGAGTATTTCTGCCAGTCAAGTTAAAGAGTTAAGGGAGATGTCTGGAGTGGGAATGATGGAGTGTAAAAAGGCTCTAGTCGAAACCAATGGAGATTTACAAGAAGCCTTAGACTTACTGAGAGCTAACAGCTCACTAAAAGCTGAAAAAAAAGCATCTAGAGTTGCTGCTGACGGAGCAGTCAAAGTTGCAGAAACATCATCCTATGTTAGTTTAGTTGAAATCAATTCAGAGACAGATTTTGCTGCAAAGGATTCTCAGTTTAAAGATTTTACAAGCTCTGTAGCTGATCATTTAGTTAGCACGCAGATAGATTCAATCGATGAGCTAAATGAAGCTTTTGACTCTCAACGACAAACCCTTATCCAGTCAATTGGAGAAAATATCCAGTTGCGAAGACTCAGCACTCTGAAGATATCAGATGGTGGCTCTATTGGTTCATATATTCATTCTGATGGAAAGCTAGCGGCACTAGTCTCACTTAATACTGATAATCAGGATTTAGCAAAGGATCTTGCTATGCATGTTTCAGCTACAGACCCGAATTGCTTAACTGCCGATGATATGGATTCAGAATTATTAGCACGTGAAAAAGCTATTTATATAGCGCAAGCAGAGGAATCAGGAAAAGATGCAGCTATCATGGAGAAGATGGTAGAAGGTAAAGTGAAAAGATTTATATCAGAGGTTACTCTTGTCTCTCAGGCATTCGTGAAGGACCCAGATCAATCCATTCAGCAATTATTAGATGATAATAATGCTTCTATAATAGATTTTGTTCGTTTCAAGGTAGGAGAAGGAATCGAAGTAGAAGTTAAAGATTTTGCAACTGAGGTAGCAGAGCAGTTAAAACAATGACCACACTTTCATTTAAGCGTCTCCTTGTAAAATTTAGCGGAGAAGCTGTTGCTGGAGAAGATGAGCGTGGCATTGATCCAAAAATATTAGACCAAATGGCAGCCTCTGTTAAAGATTGCAGAGACCTAGGCGCTGAAATTGGTGTTGTTATTGGTGGCGGAAATCTATTTAGAGGTGAAAAATTAAGCCAAGCAGGCATGGACAGAGTTGCTGGCGATCATATGGGAATGTTAGCTACTGTGATGAATGGCATTGCCTTAAGAGATGCTCTAGAAAGGGCAGGTGTTAAAACAAGGGTTATGTCAGCTATCTCAATGTCAGGATTAGTTGAGCATTATGACAGAAGACTAGCCATTCAACTTTTAGCTAATGGATTTGTTGTAATTTTTACCGCAGGAACTGGCAATCCATTTTTTACTACCGATAGTGCTGGCTGTCTTCGGGCGATCGAGACCCAGTCTGATGTGATGTTAAAAGCTACTCGCGTTGATGGAGTGTATTCAGATGATCCCGAGAAATTCCCAGATGCTACTTTCTACTCAACCCTTTCTTATGATGAGGCGATTCAAAAAAATCTTAAAGTGATGGATGCAACTGCATTGACTCTTGCAAGAGATCATCAATTACCTTTAAAGGTATTTAATTTAAACCATCCTGATGCGCTTAAAAAAATTGCTTGCGGTGAAGAAATTGGGACATTAATATCATAGTTATGAATGAAATAATTAATCAGATTAAACCTAAGATGCAAAAATCTGTTGACTCACTTATGCACGAGTTTAATAAGATTCGAACCGGAAGAGCAAATCCCAATATCTTAGATACTGTTAAAATTGATTATTATGGAAATCCGACACCAATAAGCCAAACCGCTAATATCTCCATAGAAGAGGGCAGAACTTTGGCTATTTCACCCTGGGATAAGTCTTTAATTGGAGAGGTAGAAAAAGCTATTATGAAGGCAGACTTGGGTTTAAATCCTAGCACAAGTGGAGATTTGATCAGGGTAACTATGCCAGTCTTGACTGAAGAAACGCGGCAGGAATATATCAANCAAGCAAGAGCTGAAGCTGAAAATTCTCGCATATCNATTAGAAATACTCGTCGCGATGCAAATAATAGCGCCAAAGATGAGCAAAAAGCTGGCGATATCTCTGAAGATGATCTAAAAAGAATTGAGGATCTAGTTCAAAAAGAAACAAATCATTTTATTAGCCTTGTTGAGGCTGAACTTAAGAAAAAAGAAGAAGATTTACTAGAAATCTAGAATCTTTTCCTAATAGCCAAGATGGCAAAACTTAAAAATAAATCTCTTAACCTCTCAGGAGCTAACATCGCTATTATTATGGATGGTAATGGCAGGTGGGCAAAAAAAAATACACTCAATATCACCTCAGGTCATGAGAAAGGTGTGGATGTTGTAAGAAGAATCGTTGAGTCAGCCGCACAGCATAAGCTTGCTTCTCTAAGTTTATATGCCTTTAGCACAGAGAACTGGTCCCGCCCTAAAAAAGAGATTCTTGGGATCAAGAAATTAATTATCAGTGCTATTAATGCTCAAGTACCAGACTTAATTGATCAAAAAGTTTCTTTAAAATTTTTTGGAGACTATCAGGGGTTTGGCACTGATGTTTCAAAGGCAATTGAGGGCGCAGAATTGGCAACAACTTTTTCTAAACCAACCTTAGAATTAAATATTGCGCTAGGATATGGTGGGCGAGCAGA
>JGI26060J43896_10000719_pt1 | contig 12090 bp, 12 predicted proteins | sample MarorgKNORR_S2LV_6_FD_43896 | JGI IMG/M metagenome (IMG submission 43896) | reverse complement strand
TGCCATCAACACCCATTTTATAATTCATTCCTAAAAGCCAATTATGTTCCTCAACAAATTGAAACTCNGTATTTTGGGGATCAAAGCCAAAAATGATAGCAAGGGAAATAAGCAAGGTTGCCAAAGTAGCTGTTAAAGCAAGCCACTTAGCACTATTTTGCGCAGATTTATCATCCCCTCGCAAAAGAACACCCATAATAATTGCCGCTATCAATGGAATAAAAGTAGCTATAGAAAGAATATTATTCATCAGTTAACGCCTCTAATTACAAACCAACTGAGTAGAAACCCTAATCCAATAAACATCGCAAATGCGTAATGATACAAAAAGCCAGATTGTGCCTTGCTAGACATTTTTGTTATAAATGGAATAAAGCGAAGAGCTAAGCCATTTAGTGCTCCATCAATAATCTTGCCGTCCCCAATTTTCCAAAAAAGGTTTCCTATAAACTTGGAGCCTTTGATAAAAATAAAACTGTAGGCTTCATCAAAATAATATTTATTATAGAGTAACGAATGCAAAGGTTGAAAAGTATTTGCTAATCTCGAAGGCCAACTAGGAAACTTTATATAAAATGCCCAGCTAATGATTAATCCAGCAAGCATAGCTATAAAGGGTGATGCTTTAACCCAGTTATTTAAATGGTGAGCATTCTCAATAACGTGATTTTTTGAACCCATGAAAACGGCCGTGTCAAAAAATTCTTTATAATGATGCCCAAAGAAATCTTCAAACCACAGCATCCCAGCTAAAATTGATCCTATTGCTAACACGGCTAATGGTAAAATCATGGTTAATGGACTTTCATGTGCATGACTATGTTTTGCTTCATCTCCACGTGGAGATCCATAAAAAGTCAAAAATATCAACCGCCACGAATAAAAACTGGTCATTGCTGCTGCAATCACCAATAACCAAAATGCATAGTTTCCCACGAGAGTTTGTGCCGCAAATGTGCTCTCAATAATTGCATCTTTTGATAAAAACCCAGCAAATCCAAAATGTGTTAAAGGAATTCCAGCTCCAGTAATTGCCAAAGTGCCAATAATCATAGAAGTAAATGTGTATGGAATTTTCTTTCTTAAAGCTCCATAGTTACGCATATCTTGCTCATGATGCATAGCGTGTATTATTGAGCCAGCTCCTAAAAATAGCATGGCTTTGAAGAACGCATGAGTGAACAAATGAAACATTGCCGCTTGATAAGCCCCAACCCCAGCAGCAGCAAACATGTAGCCAAGTTGAGACATGGTAGAATACGCGATAACCCTTTTTATGTCATTTTGAACCAGACCAATTGTTGCTGCAATAAAAGCAGACGTTGCACCAACCACGGTTACAAAAGCTAAGGTACCAGGCGCATATTCAAACAATGGGGACATTCTGCAAACCAGAAAAACACCCGCCGTTACCATAGTAGCAGCATGAATAAGGGCTGATACTGGAGTGGGCCCTTCCATAGCGTCTGGTAACCACGTATGCAAGAATAGCTGAGCTGACTTTCCCATAGCTCCTATAAATAAGAGAAATGTTAAAAGTTCAATTGCTTGTATATTCATCCAAAGAAAACTTATATTAGATGCTTTCAAAGCAGGGCCAGCCGCAAATAACTCTGTAAAGTTTATACTTCCAGTCATATAAAATAGTCCAAATATGCCTAATGCAAAACCAAAATCACCAACGCGATTAACAATAAAAGCTTTCATAGCTGCCGAATTTGCACTGGATTTTCGCCAATAAAATCCAATCAAAAGATAGGATGCTACACCCACACCCTCCCATCCAAAAAACATCTGTAATAAATTATCAGAAGTTACCAACATCAACATAGCAAAGGTAAAAAAACTCAAATAAGCAAAAAATCTTGGTTTGTATATCTCTTCTGGTTTCCAGTTGGGATCATCTTTCATGTAGCCGAAAGAGTATAAGTGCACTAAAGCTGAGACAGTATTAACAACAACCAACATGATTGTAGTTAAACGATCTAATCTAATAGCCCAAAAAGAGGATAACTCTCCACTTTGAATCCATCTCATTATATAGATCTGCTCTGTGTTACCTTGAAAATTAATAAAAATAATCCAGCTCAGGAAAGCGGCAAAGAATAAAAGACTTGTGGCAATAATAGTAGCTGTCATCTCACCTATATATCGATGACCAAAACCACAGATTATAGCACCCAAAAGAGGTGAGAAAAGGACTAGTTGTTCCATTTACTATCCTTTCATTGAATTGATTTCTTCGACGGCAATCGTGCCACGCACCCGAAAAAAACAGACAAGAATTGCTAAACCAATTGCTGCTTCAGCAGCAGCAACGGTCAGTATAAATAATGAAAAAACTTGACCAACCAAATCACCAAGAAACGAAGAAAATGCCACGAAATTTATATTTACAGCCAACAGCATTAATTCAATTGACATCAAAATAACAATTACATTTTTTCGATTTAAGAATATCCCAAATATTCCCACTACAAAAAGGACAGAGGCTACCATAAGATAATGTTCTAGAGTAATCATTTTACAAACCCTGTCCTGACTTAACGTCTTTTAATTCCATTGCAGTGGACGGATCCCTGCTCATTTGCTCCATTACATTTTGTCGCTTAATACCTTTTCTATGCCTCATCGTTAAAACAATCGCTCCAATCATTGCTACCAATAGAATGAGCCCTGATGCCTGAAACAAATAAATAAATTCATCATAGATTAATAAGCCAAGAGCTTCTGTATTATGCACTTCGTCCAGTGGAGGGGTAATTGCCAATCTTAAATCTAAAGAATTATTTGCAAATTTCCAATCACCAAAAACCAAACCCAACTCAATCAAAATTACTATTCCCATTAGTAGACCAATTGGCAAAAATTTGGCCATATCTGCTTTTAATGCGGCAAAATCTACGTTTAACATCATGACAACAAACAGGAATAGAACAGCTACCGCACCAACATAAATTATAATTAGCAACATAGCCAAGAATTCAGCACCTAATAAAACGAACAATCCAGCAGAGCTTAAAAAGGCCAATATAAGCCATAGCACTGAATGCACAGGATGACGCGACAGAGTTACAAAAACGGCAGAGCAAATAGAAACTATCGCAAAAAGATAAAATGCTAATGCAGTCAATTCCATAATTAATTTCCTTTAAAAACCTTAGTTAAATCATACATCGTCTTTATCGATACGGTGCGTCCAACTCTAAATTTCGTGCAATTTCTGCTTCCCAGCGATCTCCATTTTCAAGTAATTTATTTTTATCATAAAAAAGCTCTTCTCTAGTTTCAGTAGAAAATTCAAAATTTGGGCCCTCAACAATAGCATCAACAGGACAGGCTTCCTGACAAAACCCACAATAAATACATTTGGTCATATCAATATCATATCGCGTAGTGCGTCTACTCCCATCCTCACGAGGTTCAGCATCGATAGTTATCGCTTGCGCAGGACAAACTGCTTCGCAAAGTTTGCAAGCAATACATCGCTCCTCTCCATTGGGATACCTTCTTAAAGCATGTTCTCCTCTAAACCTTGAAGACAAGTATCCTTTTTCGTGTGGGTAATTCAATGTACTTTTGGGAGCAAAAAAATACTTAAAACCTAATCTAAAACCATTTAAAAAATCTAGCAGCAGAAAATATTTAGCAGCTCGTCCATAATCTATTTTTGACATAATTAACTCCCAATCACCCAGCGAGCATAAAACCCACCAAATACTTCATATTTTGCAAACAAAGCAACTATTACGACCCAAGCCAAAGATAAAGGTAAAAAGACTTTCCAACCAATTCGCATGAGTTGATCATATCGATATCTTGGAACTATTGCCTTAACCATTGCAAACATGAAAAATATTGCAAACATCTTTGCTATAAACCAAAAAATACTATCCCCAACACCAGGGATGGGAGACAACCATCCTCCAAAGAATATTAGAGCCATGATAGCGCACATAAGCCATACTGCCATTAACTCACCTATCATAAATAATAAAAACGGCGTTGACGAATATTCTACTTGATATCCTGCAACTAATTCTGCCTCAGCCTCTGGTAAATCGAAAGGTGGCCTATTCGTTTCTGCAAGAGCAGATATGAAAAATAAAAACACCATTGGGAAATGTGGTAACCAATACCAATTGAGTAAACCAAAATTCCCATCTTGAGCTCTTACAATGTCCCCAAAGTTCAGAGATCCTGTAGAGATAATTATACCAATAATAATAAATCCAATTGAAACTTCGTAAGAAATCATTTGAGCAGCAGACCGCAGCGACCCCAGAAAAGGATATTTTGAATTTGATGCCCAACCACCCATTATTACACCGTAGACTTCTAAAGAACCTATGCCAAAAATATATAAAACTGCAACGTTCATATTTGATATAACCCAGCCATCATTAAACGGAATTACAGCCCAGGAGATAACAGGTAAGATGAATGCCAACAAAGGAGCTAAAAGAAAAACTGGTTTGTCTGCTCCAGCGGGAATAACCACTTCTTTTACAATATATTTTAGAAAATCTGCAAAACTCTGAAGTAGCCCAAAAGCCCCCACCACATTNGGGCCTTTTCGCATTTGCACTGCAGCCCAAATCTTTCGATCTGCATACATTAAAAAAGCAAGACTGATTAAAACACAAATGATAACTAAAAGACATTGGCTTAAAATTAACAAAAAAATACCAAAATAGTTTTCTGTGAAAAACTCATACATAACATTGCTCAATTAAATTATTGTTCAAATATGATTTTTCTGAAATGAGTATCAATTTAACCTCTTAAACATATATTTAGCCACTTATTTTTACATGCTATAAATAGCATATGAAAGTTAAACACCATCGTTTTTATTTGATTTCTTACAATTATTCAGCTGCTACCTTCATATCTTTAGCCCTAGTTATAGAAGACAACTCAGCCATTACCTCAGAAGAACGGGCTATAGGATTAGTTAGATAAAAGTCTTCTATTATATTTCTGAATTTAACAGATTTTAAATTAGATTTTTCTAATATTTTAAGCTCTTTTTTTGCTACTACACCTATATCCTTTAAGTGAGGAAATTCTTCAAATAACAACCGCCTAAGTTCTATCAAGCTATTGTAAGGAAGTTTTTCATCTAACTCATTGGATAATGCCCGCAAAATAGCCCAGTTTTCTTTTGCTTCACCTGGAGCAAAGTTTGCTCTTTGTGCCAATTGAGCCCTACCCTCCATATTTACAAATAGCCCAGATTCCTCCGTATACGCTGCTGATGGGAAAATAATGTCAGCGCGATGTGCCCCCCGGTCACCATGACTACCTTGGTAAATTACGAATGGACCGGGATCTATATCAAACTCATCCATGCCCAAACTAAATACCACCTCAGATTCTCGAACAATTTCACTTAAATTACCATCACACGAAAATCCAATATCCATTGCCCCAACTCGGCTTGCCGCCGTATGTAACATCAGTATTTTGCTATCAGTAACTTCTGAAATTTCTTGAATCAGAGATAAAACCCCATAACCATCTTCATCAATTAATGCACCCATACCAATAATAATAAGACTATTCTTAATTTTTATTTTAGAATTTAATGAACGTTTTAATAATTTTTTTAACGCTGATCTATCACTACCAATATAATCGTATTCATAAGTGAGGTCCACTTCCTGACCCACCAACTCGATATCAGCACCTTGAGTCCAAGCCTTTCTAATGCGAGAATTGAATACGGGCGCCTCCACGCGTGGATTGCTTCCAATTATCAGAATATGCTTCGCATGATCTACGTCTTCAATAGACGCCGTGCCAGCATAGCCACCACGAGAGCCTTTTGGTAATTTAACCCCATCTGTTCGGCTCTCACACTTACCATTCAAATTTTTAATCAACTCCTTCAAGGCGAACATAGCCTCTACAGATGCCAAATCCCCAGCCAACGCCGTAACTTTACTATCTTTCATTCTAGCACTAGCTAGTTTCAAAGCTTCTGGCCAAGTAGCCACACGTAATTTTCCATTATCACGAATGTAAGGCTTATCTAGCCTCTGCCTTCTTAACCCATCCCAAACAAACCGTGTTTTATCTGAAATCCACTCTTCATTCACACCGTCATGATTTAAAGGCAAAATTCGCATTACTTCTCTACCCTTAGTGTCAACACGAATAGAAGCCCCCATAGCATCCATAACATCTATGGTTTCAGTTTTTTTCAGTTCCCAAGATCGTGCAGTAAAGGAGTAAGGCTTCGACGTTAGAGCTCCAACAGGACATAAATCAATTATATTCCCTTGCAGGTTGGATTGTAGTGTTTCACCCAAATAGCTTGTAATTTCTGCATCTTCACCACGACCAGTTTGNCCCATCTGCGTAATACCTGCTACTTCACTGGTAAATCTCACACATCGAGTACAGGAGATACATCGAGTCATATGAGTTTCGACAAGTGGACCTAAATCAAGGTCTTCAGTAGCTCTTTTCGCTTCTCTGAAACGACTAAAGTCTACTCCATAGGCCATAGCCTGATCTTGCAAGTCACACTCACCACCTTGATCACAAATAGGACAATCAAGTGGATGATTTATTAATAAAAACTCCATAACCCCTTCACGCGCTTTTTTCACCATTGGTGACTTTGTTTTAATAATTGGTGCTTCGCCATTCGGTCCAGGTCGCAAATCACGTACTTGCATAGCACAAGACGCTGTGGGTTTAGGGGGACCACCAACAACTTCCACTAGGCACATTCTACAATTTCCTGCTATCGATAATCGTTCATGATAACAAAAACGTGGAACTTCAATAGAAGCCACCTCACAAGCTTGAAGGAGAGTCATAGCAGGATCTACTTCCACTTCTAGATCATCAATAATTATTTTACGTAAATCGGCCATATTATTATTTAATCCTCAGTAATGAACCAATTGTTGTTTCTTGATCCATTTCGCTATGACCAAACAAGCAGATGATCTTAACGTTATTAAGATCAACTCCATTATCCAACAAATAAATATCAGTTTCATTTTTTAATTTTTTCTTATTTTCTTCGCTACTCACAAACTCATTAATTTCATTATCGGTATACCCAAGTTCTTTGGCTACACTCTTAATCTGAAGTAAGGCAAACAGGCCCTTTATTTTTCTTGCATCAATAGATGTGCATTCCTCACTTATTTTATTAGCCACGCTAATTTGTAATAATTCATGCCATATATTTTCATTATCAATTAATAAAGATTTAGCATTAGCTATCGGGATAAAAGACAACAGACAAAAGCATAGCAAAACGAAAAATCTCAAATTAACAAACTCCTTAATACACACATTTAAACTTTATTTTCTCTTTTTTATTAAATTATCATGTTAAGCATTATCCAAAAATCATTCTGCTGCCATTTTACCTGTGATTTTTGATCTTTTTTCTTTTATACGATCTTCAATTTCATCACGAAAATTTCTAATTAATCCTTGAATGGGCCAGGCTGCTGCATCCCCCAAAGCACAAATCGTATGACCTTCGACCTGTTTAGTAACGTCCAATAACATATCTATTTCTTCAGGTTCTGCATTTCCATGAACCAAACGCTCCATCACACGCATCATCCAGCCAGTACCTTCCCTGCAAGGTGTACATTGTCCGCAACTTTCATGTTTATAAAACTTAGACAACCGCCATATTGCTTTTATAATATCCGTTGACTGATCCATCACAATTACTGCTGCCGTTCCTAAGCCTGAGCGCCTACCTTTTAAATAATCAAAATCCATAATAACGTCACTACAGTCATCTCCCCTTAAGCAAGGAACAGATGACCCACCTGGTATTACAGCCTTTAAATTTTTCCACCCACCACGCACTCCTCCACAATGTCTCTCCAGTAACTCTTGTAACGGAATGGACATCGCTTCCTCAACGACACACGGGTTATTTACATGTCCAGAAATTGCAAAAAGCTTTGTTCCAGCATTATTTTCTCTACCAAACGACTTAAACCAATTTCCACTACGCCTCAAAATTGTTGGCACGACTGCTATTGATTCAACATTATTTACTGTAGTTGGACAACCATACAAACCTGCTCCAGCAGGAAATGGGGGCTTCATGCGCGGCATTCCTTTCTTACCTTCAAGACTTTCTAATAAGGCGGTTTCCTCTCCACAAATATAAGCTCCAGCACCGTGGTGCAAATACAGATCAAAATCCCATCCTGACTTAGCCGCATTCCTTCCAAGAAACCCTGCTTCATAAGCTTCATCGATAGCATTCTGAAGAGTCTCTCTCTCACGAACAAATTCTCCTCTGATATATATATAGCCACAATTAGCCCCCATCGCAAAAGCTGCTATTAAACAGCCTTCTATTAATGTGTGGGGGTCATGGCGCATTATTTCTCTGTCTTTACAGGTTCCAGGCTCCGACTCATCAGCGTTAATTACTAAATAAGAAGGCCTACCATCACTTTCTTTTGGCATAAATGACCATTTGAGGCCTGTCGGAAATCCAGCACCACCTCTACCACGAAGACCAGAATCCTTTATTTCATCAATTATCCAGGCACGACCATTTTTTATTAACTTGTTGGTACCATCCCAGTGCCCACGGCTTAGAGCTCCTTTCAGGGTTCGATCATGCATTCCATAAAGATTCGTAAAGATTCTATCATTATCGTTAAGCATTAATTTTCCTCTACAACAGGGCTAGTTAACCAAACTCTTAAGATCACCACTAATGCCCACAGAAAGGCTGCAATGGCGCAAAAATCAAACAAGAATGCAAACCTTGCCTCCCATGCTAATTGACCTCCAATATAACTGGCAATCATCCAAGTAGAGATTGTAAAAATAATTACAATACTTGCTATTCGAATTTGTTTTCTACCGTTTTTTTTCACAGCAAAGCCTTCATTGGGGTAAGTTTTTCATAATCTATTTTATTTTTTACCCATTTTTGAATTGATTTTTTTGTCTGATCCTATTCGCTCGATCGTATCTTTTAATTTAATTGCTAAACCTACAGAAGCATTGTGGTCCAATCTATTGGCCTCATGTGCATGCAAACTTGTTAATCCAGCTAATGGTTCTGCAGCATAACGTCCATTTTGAGGGCCAGGTTCAGGAACGAGACCCTTATCAAAGTCCATCAAGATTTTCTCAAATNTATCAACAGTTAAGTCCTCATAGAAATCCTTGCCAATTTGAACCATNGGTGCATTAGAACATGCGCCTAGACACTCAACCTCTTCCCAACTAAATTTTCCATTTTTTGAAATTTCATGTTNGTTTTCAGATATAAATTTTTTACAAACTTCCGTTAAATCTTCTGCACCACATATCATGCAAGAAGTAGTGCCACACACCTGCACATGAGCCACTTCACCAACAGGCTGTAGTTGAAACATAAAATAAAACGATGCTACTTCNAAAGCTCTAATATATGCCATACTCAACAATTCTGACACGTATTCGATTGCTGGCCTAGTAAGCCATCCTTCCTGCTCTTGNGCTCGCCAAAGCAAAGGTATNATNGCGCTAGCCTCNCGGCCCTCTGGATATTTTTTTATTTGCTCTTTCGCCCAAACCAGGTTTTTCTTTGAAAAAGCAAAAGATTCAGGCTGCAAATGATGTAAGCGTCTTAACATTTAAACACCTTTAAAGCTAAATATATTAACCCCTTATGATTAATAAATCGTCTATTACATATCATCTATCCACCTCACCAAAAACGATATCAAGTGAACCAAGAATGGCTGATACATCTGCTAACTGATGACCTCGACATAAATAATCCATTGCAGCTAAGTGAGGAAAACCTGGAGCGCGCAATTTAACTCTATAAGGTTTGTTAGTACCATCCGACACAAGGTACACACCAAACTCACCTTTAGGAGCCTCAACAGGAGTATATATTTCACCTTCTGGCACATGAAANCCTTCGGTATATAACTTGAAGTGATGTATCAAAGCTTCCATTGATCTTTTCATCTCAACGCGTGGTGGTGGAGTAACCTTTCCACGAGAAAGAACTTCGCCAGTAGTGTGGTTCAATTTCTCTATTGCTTGCCTAATTATTTTGTTACTTTCACGCATTTCTGCTAATCTGCACAAATACCTATCATAGCAATCACCATTTTTTCCAATTGGTATCTTAAAATCAAACTCATCATAGCACTCATAGGGCTGCGAACGCCTCAAATCCCATGCAAAACCAGAACCTCTAACCATGACACCCGAAAAACCCCAATCTTGAATGTCTTTCTCACTTACAATCCCAATATCAACATTCCGTTGTTTAAATATTCTATTTTCTGTGAGGAGACTCTCAATATCATCTAAAGTATTTGGAAAATGTAGACTCCATTGCATTATATCATCTAACAATTCAGGTGGTAGATCTTGATGAACCCCTCCCGGTCTAAAATAAGCAGCATGTAGGCGGGCACCACTAGCACGCTCATAAAAACCCATCAGTTTTTCTCTCTCTTCAAAACCCCACAAGGGAGGCGTCAGCGCGCCAACATCCATGGCCTGAGTGGTCACATTCAATAAATGATTTAAAATTCTGCCAATTTCACAATATAGAACTCTAATTAATGAGGCACGTTTAGGAATCTTTGTGCCTGTTAGTTTTTCTATAGCTAAACACCAGCTATGCTCTTGGTTCATTGGTGCCACGTAATCTAATCGATCAAAATAGGGCAAATTTTGTAAATAAGTGCGGCTTTCCATAAGCTTTTCTGTACCACGATGTAACAATCCAATGTGCGGATCACACCGTTCGACTATCTCACCATCAAGCTCTAATACCAATCTTAAGACACCATGAGCAGCTGGATGCTGAGGACCAAAATTAATGTTAAAATTTCGGACTTGATCTTCTGCTTTTTTTACTTCTGATAAACTTTCTACCATTAACTCGACCCACAAATCAGTTTCACAGAAGCATCTGTAAATTCAATTTTCATAAATGTTGGCATAATGCCTCTGATAATTTTTAAAACATCAAACAAATCAACTCTCCACTTTACCGCTGTCGTCTGACTGAATATATTCAGCACCCTCCCACGGCGACATGAAATCAAATTGCCTATATTCTGTGATAAGCTCACAGGCTCATATATAACAGCTTTTTGAACCTCATCATACCTTACTTCTGAATATCCTGTCGTGGGAAAATCTTTTCTAAGCGGGTGACCCTGAAAACCATAATCTGTCAATAAACGCCTAAGGTCTGGATGCTCCGAAAACTTTATTCCATACATATCAAATACTTCTCGCTCATACCAATCAGCCGCTTTATGAATTTTGCTAATTGTTGGAATTAAATCTTCATCCTTAATTGCCACTTTGATCCTTATGCGCAGATTCTGATACATAGATAATAAGTGATAAACAACATCAAACCTTTTATCCCGCGTCAGGTAATCAACTGCAGTAAGATCTATCAATGTTGAACATTGTAAATTTGGATTACTTCTAAGAAACTCCATCAAACTTACTATTTTATTTGGTATAGCATGAATAACAAGCTCTCCAGAAATTACTTCAGCAGATAGGACAGATTCTTCCTGCTTACTCGTAATTAGTGCACCTAATTCAATTAATAAATCACTCATAAAATAAACCTATCTGACTATCGTACCAGTACGGCGAATTTTTCTCTGCAGTTGCATAATTCCATAAAGCAATGCCTCTGCCGTTGGGGGGCACCCTGGTACATATATATCTACTGGAACAATTCTATCACATCCCCTAACTACAGAATAACTATAATGGTAATATCCACCACCATTTGCACACGACCCCATACTAATTACATATCGCGGTTCCGGCATTTGATCATATACTTTGCGCAGAGCGGGTGCCATTTTATTAGTCAGAGTACCAGCAACTATCATTAGGTCTGATTGTCGTGGACTAGCTCGAGGCGCTGTACCAAGTCGCTCAAGGTCATATCTCGGCATCGATGTGTGCATCATTTCAACTGCACAACATGCCAAGCCAAAAGTCATCCAATGTAAGGACCCTGTTCTTGCCCAATTAATCACATCTTCAGTTGATGTCACAAGAAAACCTTTGTCTTGTAGGTCTCTACCA
>JGI26060J43896_10000718_pt1 | contig 12110 bp, 10 predicted proteins | sample MarorgKNORR_S2LV_6_FD_43896 | JGI IMG/M metagenome (IMG submission 43896) | reverse complement strand
TTGGGATAGACAAGAGTAAAAACATGATAAAAAGAGCCGTATCAAATAGTACTTCAAAAAAGGAAAAATATGCATGCACTGACCTTGAATCCTGGAATTATACCGGTAAGTTTGACGTGATTTTTTCCATGGAGTCGTTATACTATTCGGTGCCGATGGAACCAGCATTAAACAAAGTTTTCAAGATGCTCAAAGCTGGTGGTTTCTTTTACTGTGGAACTGATTTTTACAGTGACAATCATCTCACCAAGAGATGGAAAAAAGTTATGAAAGTACCAATGGACTTGCGTTCTAAAACTGAATGGAAAAAGATGTTCAATGAAGCTGGCTTTAAGACAACTACAAGGCAAATCAAAGACACAAAACATAGGGCAAAATGGAAAAGGGAATTTGGTACGCTGTTTGTGATTGGCCAGAAAACTGACTAGTTTCTAGATAGTTTTGTCTTTCTTTTTCTTCTGATATATACAATGATTCCAACTATTATTGCACCAATGATTGCTAAAACAATGCCAGTGTATGATGTACCCTCAGAGCTGGCTTCTATCTCGGAAATAGGAACTGTTGGAAAAATAGTTTCACTTTCAACTACAAGAAATGCTGTACTGTAATTATCTGGTCTCAGTACTTCATCAGATGAGGCAAAGATTTTGATGGTATTTGTTCCCATTTCAAGTTCTAATGTTTCAGGTTCTGATAGTATAATTTCGGATGAATTACTATCAACTGGACTAGTTCCTGATATAGTGATCTCACCCTTAGGATTCAAAATAAAGTAATGGATTTGTGAAGAGTCTGACGTCTCAACATAAATCGATACTGATTCACTTGAATTTACAACATCTGAGATTTTTACATCAGTAATTTTTGGAAATTTAACCTGTTCAAATTTTTCCCACTTACCTGATTCAAAAGGATACTCGTGAGAATCAAATGAATTAATAGTGATTGTCCTTGATTCTGGAGAGTAATTATCAAGATAAAATGGACCATTACTGATAACAGCGTGATTGTTTTGGTCTATCCAATTGATTGCTGCATTATATCTTTCTTCAAAATATTCCCAATCATATTCAGAACCTTGTAATGATGATGGGATATGACCTGATTCTTTCAATTCAATGAGATGCTGTCGTATTATTTGAGAATCGTTTGGAACTATAAGGGAAAGCCAGTTTACATTTTTGCTAACTGCCCCTGAACGTGAAAAAGATACATTCCCATCAAGAACTGCATTTTCCATAGATGCCATAATCTCCCAAGGCATACTACTCCAAGGGGTTGCCCATCCAGCAATTTCAGCTTTATCAAAATGCCAATAATCAACATAAACCTCAATTGTGTTATCATCTAATGGTTTTATTCCGATTAATGTTTTGGCGTTTTGTATTGCTTGTGCAGAGTATTCAGAATCATATGTTTTATCATTTTCATACGGCGCAGAACCCCATTCTGATAGAAAATATATCGAATACAAGATATCATTCATATCCATCTTTTGATTATGATGCCAATCACCAAGAATCAAATCAAATGTGATTTTACTTATTGCGTATTGATCAATTCCAACTTTTTTCCATTTTTGATTGTCTATATCCCAGATAATTGCATCCTCAGGTACTGATATTTTTTTATCATTGCCAAAATTTTCAACCTCCCATCCTGTACGAATTGGAATGATCTTTCCAGTAAACGGATGACTGAAAACTCCCGGATCATATAGATTCAGCCATACTTGATTACTGTATGTGTCACTAAAACCAGCAATTGGATTCCATGCTCCTTGATAAATTTGCTTAACTCCTATAACCAATGAATTGGTGTCAGAGTTTGCATTTATTGGTGTAAATCTTGTTGTAATTCCTGCTCCTAATGCATTGATAACACCATCAACATTTTCATTTGCAATAAATTGATCTGTTTTACTAGCAAGGAATATTCTTACAGATTCATTAACACCTTCTTTTGTAGCTTCTTCTATCAAAGATGTTCTTTCTTGTGCAGATGTGAAATCACCGATATAGATTTTTTGTGTTAGCGCGTCAATATAGTCATTTTTGTAATTCCAGTAAGTAGGATCATTATTACCTGGCATATTAGAAAACCATGGAGAATACATTTGTGCAAGCCCAACTGAATCATATTTTGAAAATCCAGAGCTGCCCCAACCTTCAGTATAAAGATGCCATTTTTGCGTCGCAGGGTTTGAACCGTACACTACAACAAATGCCTTATTCAGATCACCAAAATCTTTCTTCACTTTAAACCCAATATTTTCTAGTTCATACGATAAAATCTCACCAATAGATTTCCTGATATGATCATCACTACGTATAAAAAATGATATTTCAATTTGTTCACCATCATGGTACCATATATCATGAATTTTTTCAGCACCAGCATTTTCAAGTGCGTCAGTAATTAGATCATTTGCATAAGATGGATTGTATTCAAAATGAAATGATTCAATCTCATCAATAATAGAAAGATAATCCGCAGCATACATTCCGTAATTAGAAATCATAGGTTTACCATGACCTCCTAATAGTTCATTAACAATGAGATTTCTATCCACCAAATAATTTAATGCAAATCTCACATCAGTGATTGAAAATGGATTAAATTTGTCAGAAATGGATGGGTTAACAAGAATACTGTATGATCCACCGCTAGATGCAAAAACCTGTATTCCGTCTCGACTATCTTGACTATCAATTCTATCTGAGGAAATTCTAGAATAGTAAATATCCAAATTACCGTAACGAACTTCTTCTAATGCTGTATTTTCATCTAAATATTGAATAAATTTAACTTCGTCCACAAAACTTCCCTTTTCAGCAAATACTGCCGGCAATGTGATGACTGCTAGTAAAAGAACTAGCCAAAATTTCATGACATTTGTCAGCTATCAACATAATTTAAGGTTCATTAAGCATTAACAAATAATTCACATAGTGATTGTTTGGAAAACAAACTGAGTGCTGCACTTTTTGATATACAAGAAGGTGTTCCGATTGATCAAGTTGCAAATAATGTTCATTGGAAAGATTTTGAGGGATTAGTGGCTGAAATACTTGTATCAAAGCACTTTGAAGTACTGCGTAATTTTAGGATGAAAAAACCAACTATGGAAATTGATGTTGTGGGAAAGCGCCTTGATGTTACAGTGTTAATAGATTGTAAGCATTGGAAAAGAATGAGTTATTCAAATCTTAAAATTATTGTTGGTAAACAAATCAAAAGAGCAGAACAATACATTCAAAATAAAAAAAATATGACTGTTGTTCCAATAATTGTGACTTTATACAAAGAAGAAACCAGTTTCGTTAATGGTACACCCATTGTACCCATATTCCAATTTTCTTCGTTTATTGATGAGTTTTATGGTAATTTAGAATATATGAACACTATAGAAAAATAGACAGCAAAAATATCCCAACACATCCTATCATGAATCCTTGTGTCATTTTTAATGAATTGTCAAGTGCTATAGAAAGATGTTCAAAAATTCCTGACCCCATCACTCTTACTTTTGCTTTATTTTCTAAAATTTCAAACTGACCTGNAGCTATATTTTTTTCCGCTTTCTTTGCAATAGATAAACACCAATCAGCTAACTTTTCAGGTTTGGTGACAATTCCAAGTTGATAGTAACCATTTCTGTTTCTTACTCCCATTGTTGTAAAATGGGTATCAGAGGTAAACATTTCAACCAGGTTATAACCATTATTTTGTAGATGCGCTACAATTTTTTCACGCACCCCGTTTTCCATATTATTAGCATCGGCCCAACACAAAAAGTATTTTTTCTGATCAAAAGCAAGACAGAGCATTCCTATACCACCGCCAGCAAGATCACCAGTTTCAATATTCAAAGATGTTGAATTTGCATATCCATATCGTAATGGAAAACTTGTTTTTGCAACAAGAATCTCTAATGCATTCTTTGCAGCGGTGATCATATCTTGGGAGTCCTCTTGTGATATCTTTCCTCCCATCGCGTTATGAGAATCAACAACCAGCACACTTTCAAAATTTCTGTTTTTTGCTATCTGTTCAATCTCAGTCTTGATATAAAGTGGGACATCTTCCATACCATGGGGAGACAAAGATAACAACAGAACTGCAGATTTGTCAAGACGGATTCCAACAACACGTGCCTTGTTCATTTGGGCAGTAACAGGTTCCGTACACATGAGACCTTTTGTTGAGACAGAACTTTGTGATAATCCGTCCAAGTAAGTTTGTACATCCTGTTGTGAGGGAAGATTAAGTGAATGATCAGATACGCTATGCATTACCATCGCTGATGAATTCATAGTTTTGTAGATTTGATTTGGAATATCGCTACCGCCTACGGGATTAAAAGGACCTGGATGGATATCGGGTAGAACCATTCGAAAATCATTTTGCTCATCATTTGTATAGAAACGAATTTGAGAAGTAGTAATGTTTGATGATTTTGATGTTTCAAGTATTATTGATTCCATATCACGTGGATCATTGTGTGAAACGGATTGTAGATATGCCTGTAATAATTTATGTGTACTTTTTATCACGGGTAATCCAGATCTGTTTGTAAGATAAGACCAGAAACATGCAACAGCTAGAAATACAATTCCAAATGCTAATGATTGTACGTCATAAAGAATTGACCACATATCCATTGGAACCATTACAAAAAACATTACTAGTGGCTGAATGAAGCATAACACACATGATTTTTTCAAGCTAACTCCAAGAGTTGTTGTCATAATTCCAATTCTAAAACTAGAAAAAATNTACATACCAACTGCAACATAAAACAAGGATAATTCCTTTGAAACTATGAANGCACCAACTATACCACCGACTACGGTGATTAACCATAANACATTACCAAAAAGTGACATGTGTAATGATTTTGANTATTCTTTATGTTTGGTAAAACGAGAATCAGTATATTGTGTAACAAGCAATACTGCAATAACAATTGGAATAGTGAATAGGATTTCACCACTCTGAAGATAATTTAGAATTACCAGTGTTGATATTATAGCTGCAGTGACAATTGAAAATATTAACGAAACATAAAATGATGCAGGGTTGATTAATGTGAATGAATATCGTTTATGGATATTCTGTATATCGTCTGAATCAGACATGGTGTTTACGGAGTCAAAAATAGTTCAAGTGCCCATGAAATTGCAATGATACTGATTGGCATAGATATTATGATCTTTGGATCTATTCTAAAACCTCTAGTTTCATCCTCAAAAAATCTTAATAATCCTGCACTAGATGCCGGTAATGGCGCATTTTTCTTTTTATCTGCCATATCTGATTCAGAAATCTAAAGTTAGGATAAAAACTTTTGTTATTTTTTATTCAGTTTATCAATAACATTGATTAGTGAATCTATTGTTTTGATCAATTCCTGCTGTTTTGCTGGATCTTCTTCCTTTTCAAGTTGTTTTGATAGTTTTTCTAACTTATTTTGCATTATTTTCAAGGTAGATGTTGATTCGTGATTATTAGGAATATTTTCTGTTTCTTGTTTAGGCTCCTTTCCACAATCAATACATAATGCATTTCCGTCCTTGATAACTCTCACACCATTACAATATGGACAGGGTTCTGCAAGTAATGTAGCACCATTCAGAAGCATGTCTACTGCCTTTCTTGTTATATCATTGGACATAATATTATCAAATCACACTTTGTAAAAAATACTAGGATTGATAAAATATAATTAAAAAATTCAAGAAGGCTTAATAGTGTTAACAAGCTTAATTGTTCTAACTGATGGCAGTAATTTGTAGTACATGTGGGCTTCCTGAGGATTTATGTGCCTGNGGTGATCTTGACAANGATAGTAATCANATCATAATACGTCTTGAAACTAGACGTTTTAAAAAAAAGGGAACAATGATTGAAGGTCTTGATCCTAAAATCAATAATCTTGAAAGTGTTGGAAAGGATTTAAAAAAGAAATATGCTTGTGGTGGAACTGCAAAAAATGGTTACATCTTTTTACAAGGTGATCATAGAGACACAATAAAAGATACATTGATCAAGCTTGGATTTGCGGCAGAAACGATAGAATTACACTAGAAAAAGTGTTGATGGAAAATAAAATCATACAATCATTAGGAATACCATTCACTGCTTTAATATCAATAATTTTTTTATTGATGATTAGCTCATTTCCTATAGGCGCATATGTAGTTTTCAATTCAGAGATCAATGATAATATAACATATGAATATCCTATGGGTAATCTAGAATCTATACTATCTGAAATTGGAATCGGGTCATCAATGAAATTTGAACTTGGTGATGGTTTTATTCTATTATGGTCAATCTACTTGATTTTATTTACTATAGCAATACTTGGACCAAAAAAACATTTCATACAAGTATTACAATCAATAATTTCTCACGGCAAATACGAAATCAAAGATAATTACATGTTTCCTATAATCAAATGGTTTTCTATTCTAGTATTAGCATCGACAATCATAATATTCGCTCAAGAATTTTTTGGGATTTCTACTGAACAATTAGGGACATCAAATGATCTAATACAGTTTTTTGATTTAACGTTGGCACCATTGGTTGAGGAATTTCTTTTTCGTGGTATATTGATAGGTATTCCAATTTTTCTATTGTATTCAAATCGATTCTCATTCCAGTTTTTTATTAAATCGTTATGGAGGCCATGGCAAAACCTTGAAATTGTTGAAAAAAGGAAGGGGTTATTCGTAATAGTTATTGTTGGAATAGTTTTTGGTGCATCACATATTATTTTTGGTGAAGGGTGGAGTGCTGGAAAATTTGCACAGGCATCTATTGGCGGTATTATTATTGGTTGGGTTTATTTCAGATATGGGTTTGCTCCCGCAATTATAATTCATTGGGCAACAAACTACTTCATTTTCTCATATGGGTATCTTATTGCTGATCTAAATCAATTTACTATAGAAAATGCATTTATGCATCCTTTTGTTAGCATTATTGAGATATTATTAATTATTACAGGAATAATTTCAATAATAATTCTAGTAACAAACTACATCATGGAAAAAAGATGTATTATAGAAAAGGAATAATGACTAAGACTGTTGAAGATCAATAATTTGTTTACAAAAGTCTGGTTTCTCATTTTGATTAAGCATCAATGAAAGATCAGATGAATCATCAATATCTAGCATTATTCTTCGAATCAAAGCAACTGATGTGTTTTTTGTTACAGCCTTTGCAGCGTCTAATTGATACCGATAACTCCCTCTATCATATTGTGTATTCATAACACCTACGGGGGATTGGAGTAGTGCGTTAGTACCGTTAAATTGTCTAGAGGGTACAATTATCACACCCATCTCAGATTTAAAAAAACTGAAAATATTATCAATATCAGAAGACTTCATTATTGGTATGTCTTGTGGAAACATTATAGAGCAATCATATTTTTTATTAATTAGATATTGATTTGCTAAATCTATTGCGTCATTAACACCTGTTTCATGATCAAAAATCTGCATTGTATTATACTGTTTACTTAATTTCATAGCCTGTTCATCTTTTGACACTACAAGAATTTTATCAATTGATTTACAGTTTGAGATAGTTCTTAATACTTCGTCAAACATTTTGAGACAAAGATCTTCTTTTTGTATTTGAGGTAAATTCAATCTTGTTTTAGCTTTAGAAAAACTTTTCACCGGTATAATTACAGATGTTTTCAATCTAATGTATATGATTTAGTAGATAAGATGCAAGTGCATCTTCAGATTTTTTATTAGTCATTTTTATGCTAGTATCATGAACGTGCATGCCTAGTGCCTCTATCTTTTTTGTTTGCATACGATCCTTTGTATCTATCACTATATGTGAACAAATATCTGCATATAATTTTGCTATACCATATGCTGAAACTTCCAGTCCTGCAGCTTCCATATATTTGCCAGCAGGCCCACTGAATGCTTTATCACCAACTATAGGACTAACTGCAACCACTTTGCGTTTATTTTTAATTAATTCTTTACGAACTCCTTTCAGTTGTATCATCGGGCCTATGCTAGTTAATGGATTACCTGGTGCAATAACAACAAGTGATGCATCATGAATAGAATTTAGCGCTTCTGGATTTGGACGAGCCTTGTCTGAACCCATATATTCAATTCCTGTAACTTCGTCCTTTCCTCTATATTTTACCCAATATTCTTGTAAATGCATTTCACCCTTATCTGTTATCAATCGTGTTTCTATCGAATGATCACTTACTGGAATTATTTTAGTTTCAATTGCAAATTTTTCACACATCCATTTAGTAATATCACTCAAACTCTTTCCATTTTTCAACATATTAGTTCGTGTAAGATGTGTTGCAGTATCTCTATCACCTATTCTAAACCATGTTTCCTCTCCAAAAATCTCCATCTGTCGTAAAAATCCAAATGTATCTTTTTTGAGTCCCCAACCTTTGTCCTGATCAAGCAAATCAGATAACCCATAAATCATGATGTCAATATCTGGGCAAATATATAATCCGTAAAGCCAGTAATTATCACCGACATTACTAATTACATGTACATCACTTCTTTGAGAAGCAAGTCCTCTAACAATTTTCACAGAACCAGTACCACCAGCAAGAACAGTTATCATTTTATTAGAACGTTTTCTCAAATATCTTTACCAATATTACTTTTTCATTGTCAAAATTTGAGCGGGGTTTTGTAACAAAGTTTATTACCTTTTGAGAAAAAAAAACAAAGTGCGCACAAAATCAGTTATTTTAACGACAATTCTAGCTTCTATGTTCATCATTGGAACAATTACACCTGTACTAGGATCAGCACAACTTACTGTAACGGTTAACCCTGACAATGATACTGCTGTAGCGTCAATGAAATACCAAAGGGCTATCTTTATTGATTATTCAGAAGGTGGGGAACTAGCTAGTGATTTAAGGGGGAAAAATGTGTTTGTATCATTTTCTGCTGATTCATCAAATGCTGGTGTAAAAAACTTGATGGGACAATTAAATTCGTATATTCTTTCAAAAAATAGTCAAGCACAGATTACAGACTTGAAAGTGCATTATACTGCAACAATGACAGGTAGGGAAGGAAGTATGTCGATTGATTATAAAATTGAATTATTACCGGTAATTGAAAAGTTTGTGATTAGAAGTTACTCGCCTGGAAGTCCGGCGATCTTAGATATTGATTGGAGAGGTTTTGGTGCTACTGGACCTGTCGCCATTAGCACCGCAGAATATGGAAATATGGAAATTAACATGCCTATTTCATTTATTCAAAAGTTTGAACCAGAATTAGCTGCAGCAATAGTTGCTGGTGATGCTGATGTTCTAACTAAGACAAGACTGATGAATGCGGATGGAGTAAAAAATCAACCGGTGGGAAACTGGCACTTTTTGTTTGATCCAACTGGAATATCAGTAGATGCATCAAAACATGGACTTGCAGATGAGCTTGCAGGTAAAGTAATTTCTTCATACACTATGGGAGAAAGTAATCTCAGAGAAGGTAGACAGGTTGAACAAATCTATGAAGCATCATTTACGATGGATAAAGTATACACTCTAAAAACTTTCGAGTCAGCTGATAATGCACTAATTTCTGTAATTGGATTTGCCACTAGAGAAACAAGTGGAACCTCAGAAGTGTTTGGTGTTAGTCCAGAACCACCAGAAGGCTATGCCACTACATCAACTGGAGAATTTCCAGCGATGATTCTTTATGGTATGGCTGGTATGGCAGCACTTGGTGGGGTAGCAATGATGATGATGAGTAGAAGAAAGCTAGCAAAAGAAAAAGGTCATATGGTGCAGACTGGTATTGACCCATCACAACTCACTGGAGTTGCAACAAGTGCAAGTGCTGGTGGATATCAAACAGTTAGAGGTGAAGCTCAAGTAAAGGGACTAGATGATTATGCTCAACATAAAAACTTCTATGAAGAAGATAAACAACAAGTTGAAGAAAAAAAAGACTCTGACTCACCAAGTACGAAAGGCGCGTTACCAAAAGGTTGGAAACCAGAAAAATAAGTGCGTGCTAGCCGTAACCCTCCTTCTGTTTTAACGACATTTCGCTTTGCAGCCTACCTGAACCTAGTACAGGATCTTTGGGTTCGGTTTGGCTTTGCTTCATGTGGGACAGGTTTTCATTCCGTCTCTGGGAATCTCAGGCAAAACCATCATCGTGCTCCAGGTGGGATTTTTTCTGTACTGTTGCCAACCATCTCTGATTATCTATCTCCAGATCACATTTCCTGTATGAAGGGAGGAGTTTCCTCTGCCGTAGCAGGTATCGCTCACTAGCTTGCACCTAATTATATGAAAAATACAAGTAATTTGAATATTTCTCAAAACTTTGATTCAAAATAATCTTCATAATATTTCTTAATTTCCTTGTTAGATTTAATCAAGTAAAATAATTGAAGGATTTCAACATAAATACGATACATGTGTTTATTTTGTTTAAATCTAGTCACAAACAGATTCCAAATTGAACGTGTATGAAATTCTGAAAATAAATGATTACGCAAAATTATAACTGTCTTTTTTGATCTATTAGCTAGTGACAAGGTTTTTGGGCTAAAAGCTGCATCAGCCTGGTTTCCTGCACCCAAAAATACTATACCATGTTTATCTTGATCAAAATTTGCTAAAAGCTCAGATGATACTAACATGTTATCTGTTTTTGGATAAACATTTTCAAACTGCACTTTTTTGATATCAAGATCAAACATACACTCATTGATTTTATTTACAATTTCGATCTCAACTTCTGGAGACTGCGTTATGCCGCGAACAATTCTAATTTTACTTTCATATTCTTTAGATAAAGAATGTGCAATCTCAAGACTAGAATTTGAATGGCGTCCTTTATCATATGAAACTATAAGGTTTGAAATATCTTTCTCAAAATTTTTATGTAATTTTACTCCCATTATATCACATGTAGATAATGATAAAATTTTTCTTTTATTTCGTAAAAATGAAAAATCAACTATCAATAAATTAATTGACTGTTCTTCAACTGTGGATAATATAGCCTCTGTAGGATCATGACAAAGCCTAACCATATACCGATGTCGTATAGAATGAGAAATTGATTTTTTAAAATCATCAAACACAGCCAGTCCTACTTCGTCAGATTTATCAGCCATCGATAACGGTGTTTGCTTTGGTACATTGATTATGTCTAGAAATGAAATTTCACCATTATGTTGATTAGCAATTGCTGTAGCAATTTTTGTTAATCTAGTAGCAGTATTATTATCAAATACTACCAAAATTCTATACTCTTTCCTTTCTTCAGGTGCTTGATTAAATACAAGTGGTGCATTGTATTCTTTTTCCTTCTTTGATGTATAAAATTTATAAATTAAGAATCCAATTACAATCCAAACAATTGCAATTACCCAACTAAGGGGTTGAGAAAATAACAAGTAAACAGAAAGAATAACAACCAATGCAAAACCTATGACTGGTATTAAAGGAAATAATGGTGTCTTAAATCCATATACTATCTTTTTTGAATAAAGCCTACGTATAGTAATACACGCTACATTTACTTGAGCAAATAAAAATAGAAACATAACAGTAGCTGCGAGTGCAATCATTGTTAGGTCAAACGAGACTGCAAGAATCATCATAACTATGGCAGAACAGATTGTAGCAATGTATGGAGTTCTATATTTTGTATGTAGTTTCTTAAACATGGGTGGCAGGTCATGATTTCTACCCATAGCAAAGGATACACGGCTAGCTGCGAATGTTGTTGCGTTTAGCGCTGCTAAAGTTGATACAAATCCTCCCGCAAGTACAATTAGAGCACCAAATGGAAGATAGTATTCAGCAGTTTCTATTATTCCTAGTTCACCAAAACTTCCAATAAATTGCCAAGACGGTTGATCAACCAGTGATGGATCTAAGCCTCCAATAAAAACAAACGTGAATAAAACATAAACTGAAATTACTATTCCTAAAGAAATCATAATAGCTTTGGGTATATTCTTCTTTGGTCTTTTAATCTCATCACCCGCTTGTGCAATAATTTCATATCCCTCAAATGCAATAAACGTCAAACCCATTGCTA
>JGI26060J43896_10000717_pt1 | contig 12139 bp, 12 predicted proteins | sample MarorgKNORR_S2LV_6_FD_43896 | JGI IMG/M metagenome (IMG submission 43896) | reverse complement strand
AGTTAGTGCCGCAAAGACAAATCTCCAAACCATGATAATAGTTGGATTACTATATTGCCCAACAATTTTACCACTTGGCCAAGAGGCTCCCCAAATGAGCATGGCAAAAATCATTAGAATATAAATCCTAAGATTATTATTATTTATTAATTTGATTAGATGCTATTCTTTTATTACTAAAAATTATTAAGTATTAAATTTTTCTTTTAATACCTTCGTTGGGATTCAGGTTTTTAAAGTCGTAATTTTGTTTTTAATTATTATTATTACAGAGGAATTTATGTCAGGACATAGTAAATGGTCGACTATTAAGCATAAAAAAGCAGCTCTAGATGCTAAACGTGGAAAAGTTTTTACTAAAGTAATTAAAGAATTAATGGTAGCTGCAAAATCTGGTGGTAGTGACCCCGATTCAAACCCAAGGTTAAGACAAGCAATCTCAACAGCAAAAGCATCTAATATGCCAAGTGACACAATGACTCGGGCTATTCAAAAAGGTGCTGGTGAATTAGAGGGAGTTAACTATGAAGAAACATCATATGAAGGATATGGTCCTGGTGGTGTAGCAATAATGATGGATATAATGACTGACAACAAAAATAGGACCGTTGCAGAAATACGTCACTTAATGAACAAATATCAAGGTAATCTTGGAGAGAACGGTTCTGTCAGTTGGATGTTTGAAAAGCTAGGGCAAATTACCTTATCCGGCAACTCTAATGAAGAAGAAGCCTTTAATGATGCACTTGAATTTGGAGCAAATGACTTTAATGCTTTGGAAAGCACATTTTTAATTGGAGCCTCACCCTCTGAGACTGTAAATATAGCTGAAGCGATGGAAAAAAAGGGATATGAGGTCGTTTCGTCATCTGTAGAAATGGTTCCTAAGAATATGACAAAGGTTTCAGGTGATCTATTAAAAAAATTGATTACACTTTTAAATCTTTTAGAAGAGCATGATGATATTCAAAATATTTATTCAAATGTAGAATTTGATGAATCAGACTTGTAATCTTTAGTGAGTAATTTTAAGGAATGAAAGAAATTGAAAGAGTAATTGGCGTAGATCCAGGTTTGACTACAACAGGTTTTGGTATTATTGACCAAAAAGCCGGTCAAACTCGAGTTGTAGCCTATGGCACAATTAAGCCACCATTAAAAGAAACATTAGCTAATCGCCTTGAATTTTTAAATAGCCATATGACTAATTTATTAGGCAAATTTGAACCACATGTAATGGCAATTGAGGATACATTCCATAGTAAAAATGTTAAGTCCGCTCTTCTTTTGGGTCAAGCTCGTGGTGTACTACTCTTAGCTGCAGCATCAAATGGTATTGTAGCAATAGATTATGCACCGAGGAAAGTAAAACAGTCAGTTGTTGGAACTGGAGCAGCTGATAAAAAACAAGTTCAATATATGGTTAAACAAATATTAAAAATAGATTCAATGCCTAAATCATTGGATGTTTCAGATGCATTAGCGATTGGTTTATGTCATATTAATCAAAATAAATACTTATGAGTTTAATTAATTCAATCAATGGTATACTTTTTTCAAAAAGTCCTACAGAAGCAGTTTTAGATGTTGGAGGTATTAGATTTAAACTTCATATAACAGTTGCTACTTATGAAGTCCTTCCAAAAAAAGGAAATTTTGTTGATATATTAACACATCTCAATGTTAAAGAAGATATTTTAGATTTGTATGGTTTTAAAGATGAAGATGAAAGAGATTTATTTTTTAATTTAAATTTAATTAGTGGTATTGGTCCACGGTCAGCGATGAATATTTTATCTGGTACAAACCCCATGGAGTTTAAAAGTAGGATAATTGATGGTGATGTGAAATCTCTTACGGTAATTCCTGGTATTGGCGCTAAGACAGCAAAAAGAATTATTGTTGAATTAAAAGAGAAATTTGAAACAGACAAAATTGATAAAAATGATTTAGGCTTAATTGAAAATGGAGAAAATAGTATAATAAAAGATGCTGCTAATGCACTTCAATCTTTGGGTTATAAATCAAATCAAGTAAATAAAATATTAAAAGAGCTAGAGTCTTCAGGAGAGCTCTTGGGTGGATTAGAAGAAACTATCAGAAAAGCTTTGGCTAAAATTATTTAAGGAATTTATGAAATATTCAAAACAATTAAAAAAGTTAGGCACTGAAACAGCTTTTGCTGTATCAGCAAAGGCTAGAGCATGGGCTGAAGAAGGAAATAAAGTATATCCTTTTCATCTGGGTGATTTTAATCTTCCTACGCCTGAGAATATTGTTAAAGCTACATTAAAAAGCATTAGAGATGGAAAAACAGGCTATTGCCCTTCTGAGGGAATCTTTCCTCTGAGAGAAGCTTTGGCAAATGATGTAGGTACTAAACGAGGTGTTAACTACGAACCTGATAATATTTCAGTTCAGCCAGGAGGAAAGCCTACCATTGGTAAGTTTATTGCTTCAATTATGAACCCTGGAGATGAAGTATTATACCCTAATCCAGGTTACCCTATTTATGAATCTCAAATAGAATACCAAGGTGGTTTAGCAATTCCTTATCAATATGTGCCAAGAGCTAAAGGTTTTGATATTGACATCGATCATTTAAAAGCTTCAATTAGCGATAAAACGGTGGCAATTATTTATAATAACTATCAAAATCCAATTTCTGCTGAATCTTCAATTGAGGAGATGGAGGCAATAGCTGAGCTTGCGATTGCTAATGATCTCTGGGTTTTATCTGACGATGCATATTATGAAATTATTTATGATGGACAAGCTCGATCAATTGTATCTATTCCTGGAATGAAAGAGCGTACAGTAATTCTTTATACGTTCTCTAAAAGATTCGCAATGACTGGCTGGAGAGTAGGTGGAGCTATTGGACCAAAAAAAATTATTGAACATATCTCTAAATTAAATGTAAATGCTGAATCATGCACAACTCATTTTATTCAAGATGCAATGGTAGAAGCTTTAAACGGTGATCAAACTGGTCCTCAAAATCTTTTAAAAATATTAAAAGAAAGGAGAAATGCAACAGTAAAAGGTTTGAATGCTATTAATGGATTAGATGTAGCTTTACCTCGAAGCACATTTTATATATTTCCCAACGTGAATCATATTATGAAATCAAAAGGTATCACGAATGTAGAAGAATTGCAACTTGGTGCATTAAAAAATGCAAATGTATCATTTTGTACTAGGGACCATTTTGGTAGACCTAATAATGAGGAGTCAGATTATTATATTCGATTTGCTTATTCAGGTATAAACGAAAATGATATTAATGAAGGAATGGCTAAACTAAAAAACTATTTTGAATCATGATGAAAAAGACACCTCTTTATAAAAAACATATTGATCTTGGAGCAAAGTTAGTTGACTTTGCGGGTTACCAGATGCCAATCCAATATTCTGGTGTTGTAAATGAACATAATATAGTGCGTAAAAGTGCTGGCTTATTTGATGTCAGTCATATGGGCGAGTTCATTATCTCAGGTGATGGCGCAGAAGAATTTTTAAATTATATTACAATTAATGATTTAAATATGATTGAGACATGGCAAGCTCAATATTCAGCAATGTGCTTTGAAGATGGGGGAATTATTGATGATTTAATTATTTATCGTTACCCTGATTATTTTATGCTAGTTGTAAACTGTGCAAATATTGAAAAAGATTTAGATTGGCTTATGGCTAATAAACCACAAAATGTAAATATAATGGATATTAGTCAACAAACTAGCTTAATTGCTTTGCAAGGCCCAAACTCTAGAAAGATTCTTCAATCTATTACAGATGTTAAAATAGATGATATTAATTTTTATTATTTCAAGTTAGGAAAAGTTTGTGATCAAACTGTGACTATTGCGAGAACAGGATATACTGGTGAGTTAGGTTATGAGATTTATGGAAATAATGAAATAATTATAGATATTTGGGATAAAATTATTGCTCAAGGTGGAGATTTGATTGCTCCTGTTGGTCTTGCATGTAGAGATACACTTAGAACTGAAATGAAATATGCTTTATACGGTAATGATATAGATGATTCAACCAATCCTCTTGAAGCAGGGTTGGGTTGGATAACAAAATTAGAAAAAAATAACTTTGTCGGTAAGAAAGCATTAACAAGTATAAATAATACTTTGAAACGAAAACTTGTCTGCATCAAAATGGTTGATCGTGGAATTCCTAGAAAAGGTTATAGACTTTTCTTGGGAGATGATCATATCGGTGAAGTTACTAGCGGAACTCAATCACCGTCCTTAAATGAAGGCATAGGATTAGCTTATGTTTCAGCTCACCATTCACAAGTTGGGACTGAACTCAAAATTCAAATTAGAAAAAACTTTTTGAGTTGTACTATAGTTAAACCACCATTTTACAAGAATGGCTCATTGCATAAATGAATTATATCTCTTTATTTATTAATATTTTAATTTTTATGTCATTAAACATTAGAGTTTTCTAATTGTGAAGGAGAGAAGACTCGAAATACTTGGGATACTTTCAGTTGCAGTTTCATTACTGATTTTTACAAGTTTAATTGGCTATAATGCAAATGAAGACCCAGGTATATCTCCTAATATTTTAATTGAAAATCCAATGGGTATTTTAGGCGTATGGATAGGTTACTTTTTTATAAAGTTAACATTTGGTTATAGTTCATTTATTCTTCCATTGATTGCTATTACTTGGGGTATTTGGTTTTTTACACATAAAGATTTTCAAGCAATAAGTCGATTATCAGGTTACCTTTTAGGTTTGGTGGTATTATCTTCAATAACAATTGGTTCCGTACAGATTTTTTGGTACGGTATTGAAGATGTATCTTATCATTTTAGTGGAATGATTGGTGGCTTAATAGCCGGTATGATTTTTGATTTTCTTGGATCAATTGGTATTATTATAATACTTGTTAGTTTGTGGCTTATTCTCTTTAGGGGATACTTTGGATTTAGTTTTTATGAACCTATAAAATTATTTATTAATAATTATAAGAAAAAACAGTCTGAAAAAAAGTTGGTAACTGAACAAGAAGACACAGAAAATGAAAAACGTCTTCATACTCAAAATTTGATTTCTAAGATAGATGAGCATCGTAAGAATGAAGAAGAAATATCAAATATTCCAAAAGAAAAACAAACGAATAATATTCCTGAAAATAAACCTGATGATAATATAGAAATAGAAAAAGAAACTGCTGAAGATTTTTCAAAAGATTCTGAAAAATTGAAGCCTGAAAAAAGTTCTCCTATAAATCAAACTAATAAAAAATTAGAGCAAGAATTAGAAGGAAATATTGATGAAGATTTAGAAGTAGGTGAAGTAATTGAAGAAGAAGAAGTTAACTTAGATTCAGTTGAAGAAAGAAAAGCACCAAAGAAAGAGTATCAGTTACCTTCTGCAGAATTATTAACAAATCCAGTTAATGTTCAAAGTGGTATGAGTCGAGATGAACTTGTTGAAAGAGCGAACTTTCTTCAACAGTCATTAGAAACATTTGGGGTTATGGGCAAGGTTGTCAATGTAAGCCCTGGCCCAGTAATTACTTTGTTTGAAGTGGAGCCAGCTGAAGGTGTCCGTGTTAATAAGTTTGTTGCTTTATCCGATGACTTAGCTAGAGTAATGGAAGCTAGTCGTGTTAGAGTGATTGCTCCAATACCTGGTAAATCTTCTGTTGGAATTGAAATACCTAATCTCGACCCTGACATGGTATATTTTAAATCTATAATTAATTCTGAAAAGTTTGCTTCTGCATCATCAAAATTAGCAATTGCTGTTGGTAAAACAACTTCAGGTGAAATTGCAACTCTAGATTTATCAAAAATGCCACATCTTTTAATTGCAGGTACTACAGGCTCAGGGAAATCGGTTTGTATGAATACAATTTTAGCAAGTATTTTATATAGTGCTACTCCAGATGAGGTAAAGTTTGTAATAATTGATCCTAAAAAAGTTGAAATGGCAGTTTATAAAGAACTTGCTGATTATCATTTATTGAAAATTGAAGATATAGATGAACCAATAGTAACCACACCTGAGAATGCTGTCTTGGCTTTACGTGCAGTTGAAAAAGAAATGAGGCGTAGATATGATGTATTAGCTGATGCAGTTGTCCGAAATATTGGCGAATATAATAAAAAAAGGTTAGAGAAAAGTGAAGAAGTAATGCCATTCATTGTAGTTCTTATTGATGAGTTAGCAGATTTAATGATGTTAAATGCGAAGGAAGTTGAAGCTCCTATTGCAAGACTCGCGCAGTTATCACGAGCGGTTGGAATTCACCTGGTAGTTGCAACGCAACGGCCATCAGTAGATGTTATTACAGGTGTTATAAAAGCTAATTTTCCTTCGAGAATAGCTTTTCAGGTAGCAACAAAAATTGATTCTCGAACCATTTTAGATACATCAGGGGCTGAAAAACTTATTGGAAAAGGAGACCTCTTATATCTTGGCCATGGTTCTTCTGAGCCCACACGTCTTCATAATGCTTTTCTTAGTCTTGAAGAAATTGAATCGCTAATGGGACATATTACTAAACAGTCAAAAGCTGAAGAACTAATATTAGACAGTCCAAGAGAAACCATGGGTGCAGGTGGATTAGTGGATGGTGGAGATAGTTCTGTTTTTGATGAACTTTTTGATGAAGCTGTAAAACTAGTTGTTACTCACCAGCAGGGCTCAATATCATTAATCCAACGCCGCTTAAAAGTTGGTTATTCAAGAGCTGCTAGGTTAATTGATGAGATGGAACAAGCTGGAATTGTAGGTTCATTTACAGGGAGCAAGGCTCGAGAAGTTCTTGTTGATGAATCTTATCTAGAATCCATCGATTAAAATATAATGAAACCTTTCTTAACTTTTTTCATACTGCTTTCAGTGGGTATTCAAGCTCAGCCTAAACAGTGGGAGGAAATATTTATTAATGCGATGAATCATGAAGACGGTATTTCTATTAATGTAAGTATAGANCAGTTGCAATTTGATGAAAAATCGTCTAATTCAGGTATTATTGAAATAATAGATAAAGATAATTATATTCTTTCATTCTCAAATGAAACTATTTTTGTCTCCAAGGGTATAATTAAAACTTGGAATAAAGTAAATAATCAGCTAATAATTGATAAGTTGATTGAAGGTGATATTACTATTTTTGATTTGCTAACTGGTGATTTCAAAGATGTTTCATTCGACATTCCAAAAAAAATAAGAAACTTAACAGTGGTGAATTTCAACATTGAAATGATGGGTTATAGTGGATACATAAAAACTAAAGAAAATGGTCAGCCCGTTGAGCTAAAAGTAAAATATGGACCTAATCAATTTTTACTTTTGACGGTAACCAACTATATTTTAGGAAATTTAAAATTAATCAAACAATTTAATCCTTTAAATGCAGAAATCATTGACCTCCGTGAGTAAATTAATAAAATTTATTTTCAGTTTTTTTCTAAGCGTATTAGGCCTTTATTATGCGTTTAATAAGGTTGATGTTTCTCAATTATGGTTTTATTTAAAGACTGCTAATATCTTCTATATTGTTCTTTCCATTTTATTAATCATTTTTTCAGTAGCTATCCGTGCTGAAAGATGGCAACTATTACTTGAGCCCTTTCAGAAAATATCTTTTCGTCCATTATTTAGTAGCACTATGATTGGATATTTTGGTAATGCAGTCATGCCGTTTCGATTCGGTGAATTATTAAGGGCTTACTCAATTAGCACAACAAGAAAGATAGATGTTTCAGCTGCTTTTGGAACAATATTGCTTGAGCGATTGCTGGATATGCTTGGTTTAGTTTTTACAATGTTTATCTTTAGTTGGTTTTATCCGTTTGAGCATGGTGGTAAGAATGCAATGATAATTGTTGGAGTTTCATCAATTTCACTTTTTTGTTTTATTTTATGGTTGGGAATCAAGCAATCAGGTTTTTTTTTAAATGTAAAAAAACTATCATTCCTTAAGGCAACTTTAATACAAAGATTGTTGACGATTATGAACAAAATAGTTGATGGAATTACTTCTATTAAAGATACAAAGCATATTGGTCAAATTATTATACATACGATTTTCATTTGGGTTGTTTATTTCTTTGCAACCTATTCGGTAATTTTAGCAACTAATATTTCTATAAATTGGGTTGGTGTAGGAGTTATACTGGTTTCTACATCTTTAGCTCTTGCAATACCTGCTGCTCCAGGAGGTATTGGGACTTATCATGCAGCAGCAATATATATTTTAACTTCATATTTTTTTATAGACCGAGTTGAATCTCAAGCTTTTGCAGTTATTCTACATGCAGTGGGCTTTTTACCATTAATGTTAATTGGTTTTATATTTTTTATTAAAAGTTCACTTCATTTTAAAGATGTATCTAAACAGGTAATAGATAAATGAAAAAATATGATACAATATTTCTTGATAGAGATGGAACTTTAAATCCGGATCCAGGATATATTAATTCATTAGATGATTTCACTTTTTATGATTTTACCTTAGAAGCGCTTAAGCAATTAGAAATATTTGGAGATAATTTCTGTATTGTTACCAACCAATCGGGTGTAGGAAGAGGAATAATTAATATTGATGAGTTAAGTAGAATTAATAGTTATATACTTAATGAATTCTATGTAAATAAATTATCTTTGTTAGGAATATATTATTGCACAGATCATCCTGATAACGCAACTGAATTTAGAAAGCCAGGAGTTGGAATGTTTAATAAAGCTTCAAAAGATAACAGTATAGATCTTAAAAGATCAATTATGATTGGAGATTCAATATCTGATATTGAACCTGGGGTAAAGCTTGAGATGGATACAATGTTAGTTTCAACAGGAAAAGGTAAAGAGGCTCGATCTATACTTGGTGAAATTTCACCAACCTATTTTGCTCAAAATCTACTTGATGGTGCTAAACAAATAAAAAGAGCTAATAATTAATGAGAATCGGTGTTTTAATGGGTGGCGACTCTTCAGAGCGAGATGTTTCATTAAACTCTGGAAAAGCGATTGTAAATGCATGTAAAAGTTTAAATCATGAAGTTCTAGAATTTGATCCAAAAGAAGGGTTTGATTCGTTATCAGTAGAAATTAAAAAGGTTGATTTAGTATATAATGCTCTTCATGGCGGTGATGGTGAAAATGGGGTTATATCTTCAAAGCTTAATAATTTAGGAGTTAAATATACCGGCTCTGATAAAGAAGCTTCAGCTATTTGTATTAATAAAAACATAAGTAAAAAAATTATTAAGAGAGAAAATTATTTTACTCCAGATTGGGTTATGTTAAATCTAGATGATAATATTCCTGATATTAGTAATCTTAGTTTTCCTTTAGTGGTGAAACCTAACAGTGAGGGAAGCACTATTGGACTATCTATTATTCAACATGAATCAAACTTAATTGAAGCAATACAGTTAGCTAGAGTTTATGATGACAATATTTTGATTGAATCTTTTATTAAAGGTAGAGAGATAACTGTTGGGATTATTGCTGGAAAATCATACCCGATCATTGAAATAATACCTAGTCACGACCTCTATGATTATGAATGTAAGTATACGAAAGGTATGACGGATTATATTTGCCCAGCTGACTTAGAACGAAAAATTAGTAAAAAAATTCAAAAAATAGCTTTAGAAATTCATAAACTCTTAAAATGTAGACATTACTCAAGAGTTGACTTCAGATTAGATAAAAATAATAAACCTTGGTTTTTAGAAATTAATACACACCCTGGAATGACAGAAACTAGCTTATTACCTAAATCAGCAGCNTCAGCAGGAGTTGATTTTAATTCACTTATTAATAAAATAATTAAACAAGCACTTTAAGAATTATGTCTTTACAATGGATAGCAATTCGATCTAAACCAAGATCTGAAAAAATTGTTTCAAACCAATTAAATAGAAAGGGCATAGAGTCATTTCTTCCTTTAATAAAAAAACATCAGCAATGGTCTGATAGAAAAAAATGGGTGGAGTTTCCCTTGTTTCCAGGCTACTTATTTGCAAGGATTGAATTGAAAGATTCAATTTTTATTCTTAGTACTCATGGTGTAAATACAATCGTAAAATTCGGTGATAAAATAATTACTATTGATGACAAAGTATTAAATTCAATTAAATTAGCTTTAGAAGGTGGGTATGATTTACATCCGATGAAGTATTTTACTATTGGAGATCGGGTAAAAGTAATAGATGGTCCTATGAAAGGTGCTAAAGGAATAGTTGAGACTAAACAAAAAAATAAAAATCGTTTGGTTATCAAAATAGATGCATTGCAGCAAGCTGTTGCTGTCCACATTAATTCTGAATATTTAGAATATATCAAAAACTGAAATGCTAAAATTCTACAATTCATTAACAAATAAAAAAGAAATCTTTAAACCTTTAATTAAGAATAAAGTAAAACTTTATACTTGTGGTCCAACAGTTTATGATAAAGCCCATATCGGAAATTTTAGAACATTCTTATTTGAAGACCTTCTTAAAAGAACCTTGTTAGCATTTGGTTATGAGGTTAGTCATATTATGAATATTACAGATGTGGATGATAAGACAATAAAGCGAGCTAATGATAGTGGTAAAAAGCTTTCTGAAATTACTGAGCACTATGCAAAATTATTTTTTGAAGATTCATTGTCTTTAAAAATTTTGCCAGCGGATCATTATCCATTAGCAACTAAACATATAAATAGTATGATTGAAATGATAAAGTTATTAATTGATAAAGACTTTGCATATGTTTCGGAGGATGGATCTGTATTCTTTAAAATTAGTAATTATGGTAATTATGGTAATTTAATAAAAATAAATTTATCTAATATGCGGGAGTCTAGTCGAGTATCATCAGATGAATATAATCTTGATAATCCACAGGATTTTGCTTTATGGAAAGCATACAAGAATCTAGATGGAAACATATTTTGGGATTCACCTTGGGGTAGAGGTCGTCCAGGTTGGCATATTGAATGTTCTGCAATGTCAGTAGAATATCTTGGAAAGCATTTTGATATTCATTGCGGAGGTTTTGACAATAAATTTCCTCATCATGAAAATGAAATAGCTCAATCTGAATGTGCTTTCGATTCAAAATTTGTTAATTACTGGCTTCATTCAGAGTTTCTTCTAGTTGATGGTGGAAAAATGAGTAAATCTTTAGGAAATATTTATACAATCCCGGAGCTTTTTAACAAAGGTTTCACAGCGGGAGAAATAAGATATATAATGCTTACAGCGCATTATCGTTCAAAAGTCAACTTTACCTTCAAAAAACAACATGAAGCAAAAATGGGTATCAGGCGAATTCAAACTTTAAAATCACGTTTAAAATCATTAAATGGATTTGAAGCTAATTCTTACCCAGATATAAAAGATGCTTTTGATGAAACTTTAAGCAATGATTTAGACACTCCAAATACAATTGCATTAGTTTTTGATTGGGTGAGAGAATTAAATATTAAATTAGATAAAAACAGTTTAACTGAAAAAGAAGTTGGTAGTTCTTTAAATTTTATTAATTATTTTAATTCAATTTTCAATATATTAATTGATGATTATACTATTCCAACTAAAATTTTAGAACTTGCAAAAGAAAGAGATGTTGCTCGTGAGAGCAAAGATTGGGATAAATCTGACAGTTTAAGAGAATTAATTAATGCAAAAGGTTGGGATATTAGAGATGACAGTGAGGGGCAAAAAATAATCCCGAAATAGTTTTTTTAAATTTTTCTAATATATAATTGTCTTTATCTTTTTTTCTAACTACTTTTCAAGGCTTTTTTCCACCTTAATATGGCAACGTTACAACAATAACTGTGCCAAGCTAATTGATAATGGACGATGAAATGATTCTAGCGATGGGTAAAATCTAGCTTAATAATTTTGAGTTATTTTTTGGATTTTCCGATTTGCCGGTGTAGCTCAGTTGGTAGAGCAGCTGATTTGTAATCAGCAGGTCGGGGGTTCGAATCCCTTCGCCGGCTCTAATATGTTGGTTGATTCAAGGTGCTATGCTTTAGATAGNTATTGCAAATAGGGGAAATGGCCGAGCGGTCAAAGGCAGCAGACTGTAAATCTGCCGACGTAAGTCTACGGAGGTTCGAATCCTTCTTTCCCCACTGTGNGGG
>JGI26060J43896_10000715_pt1 | contig 12150 bp, 8 predicted proteins | sample MarorgKNORR_S2LV_6_FD_43896 | JGI IMG/M metagenome (IMG submission 43896) | reverse complement strand
GCAAGCGCCCGGCCAAGCGATCCGTTGATTGTCGATGGGCGGCTGCTGTTGGCCAACGCCTACTTCGAGCTCAAGGAACTGAGCGCGGCGCGGCTGCTGCTGGAGAATTTGCCCGATGCGGGGTTGTCGCCGGAGCGTTTTTGGGAGAAGCATTATTTGCTGGCCTCGGTGTATCTCGGCGAAGCCAGCCTCGATCGCGCCCTGGGTGGAGCCACCAACCTGGTGCAATTGGCTAAGGGCATCGCCGACCCGGAGTTTGCCGCGCGCTCGGTTGACTTTCACGGTGACGTGCTGCGCCGCATGAGCNANCCGGATGCCGCCGTCGCGCTATACGAGCAGAACCTGGCCACCAATGTCCCGGCCAACTGGCGCCGCTCGGCACTGCTGAAAATCACCGACCTGTACGTTGCTGAAAACCGGCTGACCAATGCGGTGCAGCGGCTGGAGCGCCTGTTCATCCGCCATCCCGGCGACCCGGCGACCGAGCTGGCCCACATGACGCTGGGCGAGTTGCGGCTGCGGCAGTTTTACGGGTTGCCGGATGCGATCCGGCTGAAGTCCACCAACCTGCTCAGCGACGCGCTGGGGCATTTTGACGTTGTTCTGCAGGGCGACCCGGATGCCAACCTGACAGGCAAATCGTGGCTGGGCCGCGGCTGGGCGCTTTGGGAGTGGGGCAATCTTTCCGGCAAAAGGCTGCAGTTGAGCCTGGCGCGACAGGCCTATTCTAACGCCGTCGCCGAGTTGCCCAAGTCCGAGGAGCAGGCGGTGGCGCAGTTCAAGGTGGCCGACTGTTTGTTCCACGGGGCGGATTACGCCTCGGCATCGAGCAACTACTGGGCGGCGATCCGCATTGCCACGAACACCGTCGGTTACAACAACCGGCTGGTGGACCGGGCGCTGTACCAAATCGTGCGGAGCGGTGTCGAGCGGCTGGATTTGCCGAGCGCGAACCAGGCGGTGAGCAACCTGATCGAGTGGTACCCGAGCAGCTTTTACAGCGACCGCAGNCTGCTGCACTACGGGCAGGCGCTCAACCGGCAGGGCAAGCCATCCGAGTCGCGCACCGTGCTGGCCTCGTTCGCCAAGGTGTTCCCGAAATCGACCCTGCTGCCCGAGTCGCAGCTGGCCATCGCGCGGACACACGTCATGGACGGCAGCTGGGTGTCGTCAATCATCGAGTACGACCGCTGGGTGACCAACTACCCGGCGCACCCGGCACTGCCGCAGGCGGAGTTCGACCGCGCGTGGCTGAACCATCAGGCCGGCAACCGGGCGAGGGCGTTTCAGTTGTTCACGAATTACGTCGTGCGATTCCCGACAAACCGACTCGCGCCGGTGGCGCAGAAATGGATCGCCGACCACCAGTTCCAGTCCGGGCAAATTCGCCGAGGCCGAGCAGGGATACCGGCGGCTTTTCGAGAACACGAACCTGCTGGCCAACGCCCGTGGCTTGGAGTGGGAGGCGCGGCTCAACGCCGGTCGCTCGGCGTTCTTCCGGCAGGAACACGCCGCCGCCGAGTTGCTGCTGGTCTCGGTCATCAACGCCACCAACGCGCCGGTCGCCGAGCAGGCGCGCGCGGAGTTTTTTCTTGGCGACGTCGCCGCCGACCAGACCCAGCGCACGCCCACCAACCTACTGGACGCGTTGCCGCATTATCAGCGCGTGGCCAACGAGATGATTGGCAGCCCGCTGCATCCCCTCGCGTGGGGCCGCGTCGGCGATTGTTATTTGCAGTTGGGCAACCTTGGCCCGGCGGCGGACGCGTACCGGGCTGTGACCGAACTGCCCGGCACCGACGTGACCACCCGCAGCCAGGCGGGACTGGGCTTGGCCCGCGTGCTCGAGGAGCAGGCTGCGCTGGCCGGCGAAACGGAGGAGCGCGAGGAACTCCTGCAACAGTCGCTCTATCAGTGCATGAAGATCGTCTTCGGCGACAACCTCCGTTCCGCCAGCGAAAAGATGGATCCGTTTTGGGTGAAGGAAGCCGGGTTGATGGCTGGGCACTTGGCCGGGCGGCTTGGGCGCGCGGACCAGGAACGCAGCGTTTACTCGCGCTTGGCCAAGGAGCTGCCCGACATGCCGCTTTGGCAGGCCAAGCTCGACGCCCTAAAGGTCGGGCCGGAAGCCACCCAAGGCACCCTGAACATGCTTGGCCTGAAAGACTTGGCTGCCATCGCCGCGAAGCACGCCACCGACCTCAACGCCGTTGTGCGTCCGTTCGACATCGCTTCCCAAGTGAACTTCCCCTCCGCGCGACCGGCGATCATGGGGGTGATCAACCTCTCCGCCGACTCGTGGTATCGGGAGAGCATCTGCACCAGCATCGAGTCGGCCGTTGAGCGCGGGAGTGAGTTGCGGGCGCAGGGGGCCGACATCATCGACATCGGTGCGGAATCGACGCTTGACCAAGCGCAACGAGTCGGCGCCGCCGAGCAGCGGCAACGGCTCCTGCCGGTGATCGGGCAACTAGCCTCGCAGGGCATCATCGTGTCCGCCGAGACGTACGACGCCGAGGTGGCCAAGGCCTGCCTCGAGGCCGGTGCCAAGGTGCTGAACCTCACCGGGACTGCGGCTAGCGAGACGATTTATCGCCTCGCCGCCCGGCACGATGCCGCCGTGATCGTCTGTTACGTCGCCGGCGACAATGCCCGGGATGTTGCCGACATCCCGCTTGATGACGACCCCATCCCGCGCATGGCGGAGTACTTCGCTCGCGAGATCGAGACGGCCGAGCGCTGCGGCTTGACCAAGGGCTTCGTCGATCCGGGGCTGGGTTTTTACTACGAGAATTTGCAGGACAGCTCGGTGCGGATTCGGCACCAGATGAAAACGTTCCTGAACGCCTTTCGGTTGCGCGAACTGGGGTGGCCGGTGTGCAACGCATTGCCGCATGCAGTCGAGTGTTTTGGAGAGGAGGTGCGGAGCGCCGAGCCGTTTTTTTCCGTGCTTGCCGCGCTGGGCGGGACCGACCTGTTCCGCACGCACGAAGTGCCCCGCGTCCGGGCGGTGCTCAAGACGCTGGGGGTTTACTGACAACCGCCGGGCCGCCGGGGAAGGCGTGGGTCAGCGGGGTGGGGAGCTTTACGCCGTGCTCGTCCTGCAACTCGAACGCCGCCAACTTCACGGCATTGCGGGCGGTGGCAATCTCGTGCTCGAATCTCAGGTTGTAGAGCACGCGCCACGTCACGGCGTGGTCGCCGTTCTCGACGAGCATGATGTTGCCCTCGCGCTCGGGGTTGATGGTTGCGGTGATTTTGCAGGCTCTTTTCCAGGCATCGAGCAGGTAGGCCCTGGTCTTCTCCGAGTCCGTCTCGTAGCCGATGTTAAACTCGACGTAGTCATAAATCCCTTTTCTCGACTCGGTGGTGAGTATCTCCACCTGCTTGTTTAGCAACAGGGAATTGGGGACGGTGATGTTGTGGTTGCGGATGACGTCGCGCAGCAGGGTCAGCATGGTGCGTGTCTCCAGCACGATCGCGAGGATGTTTTCATCGGGGATGCGGATGACGTCGCCCCGCTCGATGTTGCCGTTGCTAATGACGATGATGCCGCTGATGAAATCTTTCAGCCAATAATCCTTCGTCGTGAAAATCAGGACAGCCAGCGCCCCGAGGAAGCTGGTGGTCTGGAGCAGCCATTCGAGTTTCCACAGGTTGAGAAACACCAGGCCCGAGATTACCCCGAGGATCAGCAGTGCGATAAGTTTCAGGTTGCTCGAAGTGTAGGATTCCACATAAATGGAAGTGCCCTCGACCTCCCGCTTGCGACCGTATTTTTTGAGGATGATCGAGTGGGTGAGTTGCCAGATAAGATACGTCAGCAATACGAGCAGCCCGGTGTGGCTGATGTTGGAGCCAAGTTGGAATTGGAAGGCCACGGCAAAAAGGTAAGTCAGGAAAAGGACCGCGTTCAAAATGCGCAGCAAACGAAGCTGGGGCGGCGCCGCGCCGACCGTCTGCACACTGAGATGGTTGATGATTTGCTTGCCGAAGATGAGGATCAGCAGGTTGATGATGAACGTGATGTAATCGATCGGCTCGAGGATGGTGAAGTAATCCAACAGCCACTCGAGACCGAGGTCCTTAAACGAATCGGCGACATTACTAACGGCGTTGGTGGAGATGATGCTATTGGTTTCGTTCATAGCGCTTGCAGTAAATCACTCGACGGGGAGTAGTCGTATTTGGCGCACGTCCATGATGGCGCCGCCTGCTTTCATTATCGGCTTGATCCAAAAACGATACTCACCCTTGCCCAAGCGCACGGTGCCAACCTTGCGCGGGACGAAATTTTGAAAATGGCCGGTGTCATTCACGGTGAACTCCAGTTTTTGGCCGGCGACCTCGAGCGCGACACGGCTGCCGCCGTGGCCCTTGCCGCAGCCTTGATGGATCTCGACATCGAATCTGCCGCCGCGCGACACGGTGAAGTCCCAGCACACCTGATCCGTGACATTCACCCAGTAGCCGACCGTGTTTTTGTGCGGCTTGGTTTCGTACTGCAACTTGGTGCTGTGCAGCGTCACGTCGCGCGCGTGCAGCAACACCGAGCGGTCGAGCGCCTGGCCAATGGGCTCCCCTTCCGGCGCGGGGCGCAGGATGAGCGCGCGAACTCTCGGCATGTCGCCACGAAACTTGAGCTCGAGTTTTTGTTTACCGGGCTCTACGAAATAAATTTTTCCGAGGGTGACATTGCGGAAACGATTATCCGCGCCGGTGACATCAAGCTGGGTCTGGATGCGGTACGAGCTGATGTTCGGCACGGCGATGCTTTTGCCCTTAGCCAAGGCGTAAACAAGTTCTACCCAGTACTTGCCTGGCCGCGAGGCGTTGTAGTCCCACGAGTACGCCTGGCTAACCGCATCACCGCCGGGTTGCAGGAGGATGCGGCCGTCCGGTTGTTGAGGTGTGTCTCCGAATCGGTCGGTTCGAATCTCGTGTTTCTTGTCGCCATCGGATTCCAGGCCGGTGTCTGTAATGCTGAACTCAAGGTGCCGGAGCTTCAACCCGTCCTCGACGAAAACATTGGCAATCTGCTCAAGCGAGTCGGCGTGAGCAGCCAAGCCGGCAATCGTGAAAAATAAAAAGGGAATTCGGTGCTTCACTTGCTTATGGTTAGTTTGTTGAGTTTATGCAGCGGGCGTGGACCGATCCAGCGGGTGTTGTATTTTTTGATCCAGCCGTCATCGAGTTTAGGGCGGGGTTCCCGGCCGTAGCGTTGGGCATCCATGCCGTGCCACGGCAGCGGCTCGACCGTCCAACCATGGGCGACGTGAAAGTCGGCGTCCTTGTCCCAGCCGCTGGTGAACAGAAAAAATTGGCGTGCTGTGTGTGGGCGTTGCGTCGGAAGCTTGGTTGCCGCGAAACCAAGCGTTAACTCGTCGCCGGCGGCGATGAGGGCGAGTCGGTTGTCCTTGACGGCGACGAGTTCATCGACATCGCCGTAACGCGTGACCCAGCCGGAGGGGGTGATGCGCCAGTTCGGCGTGTCGCCGGTTTGGTCGTGGATGGGCGTCAGCGGCAGATGGCTCGGTAAATCCTCGATCGCGCCGTAGCCGTGCCAGTGCAAATCAGTCGTCGTTGGGTGCATCGTGGCGACGGATGGCAAACTCGTCTTTTCAAACAGCGCAATTCGGTTCCAGTGAATCTCAAACGCCATCGACAAGCGAAGCCGCTTGGCACCGCTTGGCAGTTTGCCGGCCAAGTCCACGACGATGGTCTTGGTTTTGCCGACCGGCGCGCCGACGGTAACATCTATTTTTTGCCAAGTGCCGTTCGCGACTTGCGCCTCAAGTTTTGGGAAGGGGAACGGCAGGTCGGCATGGTGCGAGGCGGCGATGTTTGCCATGCCGCCGCCGAAATGCAGCCAACCGGTCATCGCCAGGGCGAGCGGCGCACCGGCGTCGAGCGGGCCGAAGTCGAATTCGATCGAGTACGGCTTGGCCAAGCCGCGAAGTTGTGGTAATCGCAGCTCAACAGGCGAAACCCACTGGTCGTCATTGGCCAGCAATGCGGCGGTGACATCGAGTCCGTCGCTGAGTTTGGCTTGGCGAAGCGGCTTGCGCTTGGCTAGGGCGGTGAGCCCGGCCGGAGGGTACGGGCCTCTTTGGCGCAACTTGGTTGTGGGGTGCACTTCGGTGCCGATTGGCACATCGACGGCGAGCAGCTTGGCCTCGTCGAGATAAAGGATTTCGCGCAACTCCTCCGTGAGTTGCAACTGGTAGTTGCCGTCGATTGGCTGGAAGTTTGTCTCGTCGCCGATCCACACGATCTCGTCCGGGTCAGCATCGATATAAAGGCCCTCGGCGACCGGCAGGCCAAGCGGTGACGCGCCGAGCAGGTCAGTGACGAAACGGTGCTTTTCGCCGTCCCAAGCGTAGAGGTACGGGCAGGAGCCGGTCGGCAGAATCAGCTCGGTGAGGGTGACGGTTTCGCCGGGCTCCACCTTCACGTCGAGGTTGAAAAGGGAGAGGTCGAACCAGCGGGCGTTGAGCGAATGGAGCAGTTTGTTTTTACCAATGCCAATCTCGATGGGTAGCGAGTGCACGGTGCGCTTGAGTCGCAGGCCGGTGGTGACGGTCTCGACTTGGATGCCGATACCGCTGGCGTTGGAGCGGTTGCCGTAAAGGCGAATCTTGAGCTGGCGGTTGGCGTTGCCGCCGTCGTTGCGGAGATATTTCAGGCCGGTGGCGTGGGCGAGCAGCAGGTCGGAGTCGCCGTCGCGGTCGATGTCGGCGGCGGCAAGTTGGGTGACTTGGCCGGTGAGTGAGTCGAGGCCAAGCGCANCGGTGACATCGGTGAAGCCGCCGGTGCCTTGGTTGCGAAACGCCTGCACGCCGTCGCCGATGGCGAAGAGGTCAAGCCAGCCGTCGTTGTCGTAATCGANGAGGCTGANCGCGGTGGCGCCCGGCTTGGCCAAGGGGAGAGTTTGCCGNTCCTCGAGGCCGTTNAAAGTGACCTCGAGCTTGCCGTTGGCNAGGCAGACGAGGTCAACGCGCAGATCGTTGTTGAGGTCGCCGGTNGCCAGCGCGCTGGCGGTCGGCAGGGTGGGGAGAGTGTTGGTCGGCGAGTGAACCGCNCCGCGGTTTTTCTGCATGAACATCGGCGGCTCNNTTTTGAGCGGGATGAAAAGATCAAGCATGTCGTCGTTGTTCCAGTCGTCCATNACGAGNTTGAGCGCGCCGGTGATCTGCGTCGGGATGCCGGAGGTCTTGGNGATGTCNTTGAAATAAATGCTGCCGAGATTGCGGAAAATCTTGAGGCCTGCGTCGCCGGGTTGGATGGCGAGCAGGTCGAGTTTGCCGGTGAAGTCGATGTCGGCGATGACGCCGTCGATGGCCTTGAGCGAGGCGAGCTTGGAGAACTTGGAGAGGTCGCGCGCGAGGCCGTTGGTCGCGAAACGGTACGCGTGCGAGCCGAGATCGCCGAGCATCAGCACGTCGTCGAAGCGGTCGTTGTTGAGGTCGCCGACGAGGCAGCGCGAGTAGTGGGCACCCTCGATGGCCGGGAACTCAAAGCCGACCGGCGTGAAGACCGCGTTGGTGTTGAGCAGCGTGCGGAAGGTGTTGGTGCGGGTGCGGACGAACAGGCTGTTGTTGCCGTCGTGGTTGAAATCGATCACGCCGAACGGCCCGATGAATTTGTCGGCGTTGCCGGCGAAGGCCTTGGCGGTGTCATCGACGAACTGGACCGCGATGCCGGAGGCGTCCGGTTGTGCCAGCTTGAACGGGATGCGCACCTCGGTGTGGCTGCACTTTTCCCAATGCCCCGGCTGGTCGGGCATTTTTTTGCCGGCGATGCGTTGTTGATGCTGCTCGAGCGCGGCCTTGGCTTCGTCCGTGCGGCCGAGCGCCGTGAGCGCCTGGCTCAGAGCGTAGGCTGCGCCGAGGTGATCTGTCTCGAATGCGGCCACCTCCTCGAACAGCATGGCGGCTTCCTCGGCATTGCCGGCAGCCAACTGCGCCTTGCCGAGCAGATAGCCCACCGCGCCGACAGTGTTGTCGATGTAGTAGGCTTGTTGTAGCGCCTTGGTGGCCTCGGTCGCTTGGTCGAGTCGCAGGTGCGCGCAGCCGATCAGGAAATGCCCGGCGGCGAGGTTGGCGTCGATGGCCAGCGCTTCCTTTGCGTACTTGATGACTTCCACCGGGTGGTTGGCCAAGCGATGGGCGTTGGCCAAGTTCAGCAGGAGGTCGGTCTCGGTGGGTTTGGATTTCAGCGCCCGGGTGAAGGCGTCGATGGATTCCTGCGCCTCGCCGGCCTCGTAGTGTGTTTTCCCGGCGTTGATCGATAGGTCGAAGTCGACATCACTTTGTGCTGGGGAAGTGGTGAGCCAGGTAAAGACCACTGGGGCCAGCACCACCGCGACGAGCAGCAACAGGTATTTTGCCTGAGATGGCGCTTGGCCGGTGCCGGAGTCTTCGGTCATGCGCGGCAGGATAACGGCCGGTGCCGACTTGACCAAGGTGAAACCGGCACCTAGACTGAACGAGTTCACCTGCCCATGAAAATGCTATCCCGGACGGACTCGCCCCGCTTGGCCAAGGCCTTTACGCTGATCGAGTTGCTGGTGGTGATCGCCATTATCGCGATACTCGCCGGGCTGTTGTTGCCGGCTCTGGCCAAGGCGAAGGCCAAGGCCGGCCAGTCTGCCTGCTTGAACAACTGCAAACAGATCGGTCTGGCCGTGACGATGTACATTTCCGAGTACGACAACCGGATTCCTCTCTGCCGCAACTGGGGGCGGGCCTGGGGTGGGGATCATGCATTGCGCAACGACCCGGTGTGGATGCCTAAGTTGCTCGAGCCTTACATCGGGAAAAACACCGGCGCTCCCGACCCCAAACAACCTGACAAGTCTCGGACGCCCCACTCCGTTTTTGCCTGTCCTGTTGCGATGAAGACGCAGGATCCGGGGATGCTGTCGAGATTTCGCAGCAATAACAATGTGACCTACGTCTGGAACCATATTTACCTCACCAAGAGCCGGAGCAGCTACGAAGTGAGCCGACCGGTCAGCGGTCGCATGGCCGGCAACTGCGTCAATCCGTCCCTCTCGGTGCTGACTTGGGAGATGCCTTACTGGGACTATAAGACGATGCCGCACAAGAGGGGCATCGTGTTGAGTTATGTCGATGGCCATGCCGCCCGCATGAACGGTTCCCCAAAGGAACACGACTGGTGGGCCTACCACAGCCGCGACGGCTGGGAGGAGGGCGAATACACCTGCGGCAACCCGCACTGAAGCCACCGGGGGCGGGATTGAGAGCTGGTCTTATTCCGACTCCGGGGAAACCAGGGGGGAGCGTGGNGGCAGAACCTTCTCGACAGGTACGCGGGTCAACTCGGCGAACTTGGGCAGGCCGCCCTTGGTGGGNAGATCCAATCGGCCGGCTACCAGCGGGGCCACATATTTGATGAGGTTTTCGTTGGGNAACCAGCCGTCCTCGCTGATCCAGTCACGCGGGATGGTGCGCTCCACCAGAGCGATGTCGCCCAGCGGATGCAGGCCGGTGGTGAACTCGTACGGCTCATCAGACTGGCGCTCGATCGTGATCATGAATCCGCTCTTGCCATCGATGGCGGCGCGGACGGCGGCAACGCCGCAGGCGACTGCCTCATCGACATCCTGCTGGCTGGCAAAATGCGCGGCGGCGCGTTGGGCGTAGCCGAGTTTCACGGTGCGTGTCTTGAGGTCGAGTTTGCCGTGGACAAGCTCGCTGAGCGCCTCGGCAGCGCCGGAGAGTACCGGGTGGCCGAACGAATCGAGCCGCGTCTTGTCCGCCCCGAGTTCGTGTCCCTCTGTGTTTTTCACGCCCTCGCCGGTGACGACGATGCAGTAGCCGAGTTGAACGACGATTTCCTTGACCTTGGCCAAAAACTTATCCTCATCGAGTGGGATTTCCGGCATCAAAATGAGGTGTGGCCCGTCGGTGGGTTTGCGCTTGGCCAGCACGGTGCCGGCGGCGAGCCAGCCGGCGGCGCGGCCCATGACCTCGATGATGCAGCAGGAGCCGTCATCGGTGGCCATGCTGGCGACGTCCTCCGCGATCTCCATAACCGTCGTGGCGTTGTACTTGACCGCGCTGCCGTAGCCCGGCGTGTGGTCGGTGTGTGGCAGGTCGTTGTCGATTGTTTTCGGCACGCCGATGCAGCGCAGCGGGTAGCCGCGTTTCTCGGCCTCGAGATGCACCTTGTTGTTGGTGTCCTGCGAGTCGTTGCCGCCGGCGTAAAAGAAATAGCGAATGTTGTGCGCCTCGAAGACCTCGAACAGCCGGTTCATGTCGAGGGCAGCCTGTTCGGGGTCTTTATTGAAACGAATCTTGTAGCGGCAGGTGCCCAGCGCGGCGCCAGGAGTGTGCTTGAGTTCCTCGATGGAGCGGGCCTTCTCCTCGTTCAAGTCGATCAGGTTTTCGTGCAGGATGCCAAAGATGCCGTTGAGCCCGCCGTAAATCTCCACGATTTGATCCGGGTATTTGCCGGCTTCCTGGATGACGCCGGCCACGCTGGCGTTGATGACCGCCGTGGGGCCGCCGGACTGGCCCACCAACATGTTGCCCACCAGTTTGCCATCGACCACGATGATCGGGGTTTCCGGTTCGGCGTTCAGGTCGTGAATCAGCGGATTTCTGGCTTCAGTCTGGCTGTTTGTTGTCGGGTTATTGTCTTCCAAGTCTGACATTTGCAAAAATTGTGTTTGTGCCTCTCCTCCAAAAAGGGCGCGGGACTGTGCCTGTCGCCCCTTGGGCTGTCAAAGCCAATTGGCGCCACGGGTTAATATGAATTAGCCCGGCTTTGGCTATTTTGCGGTGAGTTGAGTGAGGGGGTTGTCGCGATTGGCCAAGGGGAAATCGACCCTCGCGCCGCCTTGCCGATGCGACTCGAACAGCGCCACGATCATCTCGACCGCCGTGCGCGCGTCCCGAATGCTGGCCTCCGGATCGCGATCCTGCTCCACGGCGGCAATGAGGTCGCGGATCGCCAACACATTGCCGGCGTGCAGGCCGCCGTCCTTGAGCGTCTCCGCTTGGCCAACGCCGTTCGAGCTGATGGGAATCCACTTTTTGCCGGTGCGCGCCGGTGTCCACGAGCCGTCCGGCAGGAAACTGGCGCTTGGCAGATAGCCTGTGGTCATCTTGATGACGCCTTCGCTGCCAAAAATCGACAGGCCAAAACGATTGGGATTACCGGCGGTGCGGCGGACGGACCGGAAGTGGGCCGAAACCTCGCTGGGCAGGGCGTAGGTTGCGCCGACGTTGTCGCCGGCAAGAGGGCCGATGCCTTCGTTGCCCGGCTTGACGTGCCTGGCCGTCACCGACTCGCCGCCCTGCCGGGCATAGCCCTGGCACCAAAGCGGATAACCAGCGAGGTGATGGGTCAGGTCAAACACATGCGTGCCGAGCACCCACAAATCCTCGCCACCGCCGCGGTTGTCCTCCTTGCCGTGGAGCTGGAACTCTAGCAGGCGACCGATCCTGCCATCAGCGATGAGTTGCTCGACCTGCTCAAGAATCGGGCTGTACCGTGTCTGGTGTGAGACGGCGCACTTGACGTTGTTTCGCTCGCAGGCGGCGATCATTTCGTCGGCCTCGCGCAATGTGCGGCAGAGCGGTTTCTCCTCGTAGATGCCGCGTACGCCCGACTCGGCCGCAGCCACGAGCATGTCCCGGTGTTGATCGAGCCAGCGCGGGCAGATGCTCACGAAATCGAACGTCTCCTTCTCGAGCATCGTGCGGTAGTTGGCGTAGCCGCGAGGATTGCCCAGTCGCTTCACCGCCTTGGCCAAGCCGCCTGCGTTGTCGTCCGCCACGGCCACCACTTCCGTGTTCGGGAATTCACGCCAAACCGTGTCCAGTCCGTGCCCATAATTGCCGCGCCCTGTGCTGCCGATCACTCCAACTCGATATTTTTTAGGCATGATGTAATGGATTGCTTGGCCGCNAATATGCTCACCGTTTGGCCAAGCGGCAAGGTTATTGGCCAAGCGGGGGCTTCAACCTTTCCCGCCGGACGGCCATCGGGTAGCCTGCCGCCCGCTGAATGAAGCTGCCGTTTGAACTGGCGTTGGCACTGCGGTATTTGCGGCCCAAGCGCACGTTTGTCTCCATGATCACGCTGATCTCGATCATCGGGGTGACGCTTGGCGTGGCG
>JGI26060J43896_10000714_pt1 | contig 12150 bp, 10 predicted proteins | sample MarorgKNORR_S2LV_6_FD_43896 | JGI IMG/M metagenome (IMG submission 43896) | reverse complement strand
ACCAAAATTGATACAGCTTTAATCATAATAAATCCGATAAAATTTCAAGAAATATTCATCATCAATACGAATATGTCTCCCCTGGTTCCCATAGATATCAATGCGATGAAGTCTCATCCGATTTCATCTATCATTAATATGCCTTCCTCGGCTTTTAATATTCGGCTCCGCGGCCATTATGCTAATAACAGTTTTCTATTGGAATATCGCCAAGTGGGCCCGGAATATATTTCACTGGCAAATCCATTTCTCAGGAATAATGCACGCCAGTTTACTATTTCAGATAGAGTTTCCTTAATAAATCGGTCATTGTTTCTCAATTTCGGATTCAAGCATTTGGATAATAAAATTCTCAGAACAACCATTAATCCTCTCAATACAAATACGTTTTTCATGAATATGACATTTTTGCCAGGCCCGGGAATGCCGTCCATCATTGTTAATTATCAATCCATTGGTAAAAACAATGAAAAGACGAAGCTGGATTCAGTTGGAAGTACCGTTGTAGATATTCGGGAAGATTCCAAAGCAGCATCCAACATGATGGCTATAACCGTTCCATTTACCAGTGGAGAAATCAAACAAAACCTTACGCTCAATATGGGGAATGTGACCAATTTAGATAACCTAATCAAAAAACGAAGTTCAGGATATTTATTTCCCAAAACAGATTCAAAAACGATTTCTGTCAATTTATCTTCTTTATTTCCAAATCAATTGAAAACAATTACCCAATTCAGCCAGACAAAACTTGAGATCCCCACTATGAATGGAAATACCCTGGTTAAAACGCCATATACATGGACCAGTATTTCTGTATCGGGTAATTATCGATTATTGCAGGATAAAGTGTTGGCGAAAGGATCTGTCTCTCTTTTAAATAGCCGAGGCCGTATCAAATCACAATTACTTGGTTTTAGAGCAGGGGCAGATTATCGAATTAATAAAAATCTATCAGCAGCATTGATGAGTCAAATCAGGTTGAATTATATCCCCAGTTATAAAAAGGATAATATAGATAATGATAGTGATGGTAAAGTGGATAATGCCAGTGAAGTAATTGATGTAAATTCAACAGGGATTATACTCACTCTTCAATATAACTTTTGACTATGGTGCTTACCCCTAAAAACATTCAAACGTACATCCAAGACAACTGGGTTGGTTGGGTCATTACCTTGGGTGCGGTCATTGTTGTATCTCTTTTTCATTGGATTGGTGCATTCGACACCATTGAACTCAAAACTTATGATTATCGATTTAGTTCTGTCCGCGGTCCTTTAACAGGATGGACTATTACCGATTCCACCTATATCAACCGCGGTACGGATGTAGTCTTGCTCGAAGTGGATGATGAAGCATGGCGTCTTATGCCGGAGGAATGGCCCTATCCCAGAGGCAGTGTGTGGGGAAGGGTCGTTCGGAATTTATATAAAGCAGGGGCCAAGGTTATTGTTTTTGATATTCAGTTTGATGCACCTGAAAACCGATCTGAGATATATCAGGATTTGATCGAATCTACTTCACCGGAATATATTATGGATCAGGTGCCGAACATACGGGATACAACACAGGCTAAAAATATTTGGAATGCCATACCTTATTTAATTCCACGACACGGAGATATATTACTTGGAGAAGCGATTACCGAAGCTCAAATGTTTGGGACGACGGTTGTGATGAATGTCAAAATGGTGACAGAACCCACATTGGTTCCGCCTCAATATATTTCTTACCCGGTGGAACCGGTGAAAAAAGCCAAACCTGAAATGGGACTCATTAACGATCAAATGGATATTGACGGATTTTCCCGCCGCTATGCTATTTTTGGGGAGATGGCCCATGAACCGGGTAAATATTATTTAACCTTAGCCGTAAAGGCATTTAAAGCATTTCACAACGTTCCCGATACGGCTAAACCCTATTTTGATCGGGATAACTTAACATGGACCTATGGGAATAATAAAATAAAGGCTTATGGCGCCGGCAATTCATTCCTGGTGAATTATTATGGCCCCCCTTCCGGGTATAAATATGCGGGAGAAAAAGATCTGCCCGCTTGGGGAACCTACCCAAAATATTCGTTGGCATATGTGATTGATACAGAAGATGTAACCCTCCGGGATCCCATGGAAGATTTGGATTGGATGAGCCAATTCTTGCCGGGAGAAATTCCCGAATGGATTCAAGCCATTGAGGATCCACAAGAACGAAGTGAAATGATGGATGCTATGGGCATTGGCGAAGAATTTGATATTACCAATTCCCCTTTTTATAACAAAATTGTTGTGATTGGTACTTCCGTAGAAGTGCATCACGATTATAAACAAACCCCATTTTATAATTTTTGGGGCATACAGCAACTCACACCGGGGATGGAGACCCATGGAAATGCCATTCAAACTTTATTGGATAATAATTATATCCAGGTATTGGGAGGTCAACTCACTGAATTAATTTATGGATATCCCTTGAGTCATACTTTATTAATCGCACTTTTGAGTGTAGTCGCTTTTTTGATTTTGTCTTTTCTTAATCCAGTCATTGCGGGTATTCTGATTATTTTAGAGGGCATTATATATTTTGGGATCGCCTGCGGGCTATTCGTTGATGATTTGTTCTGGATGATTAAAAGTTCTATGGCTTCCATTCTTCCTAATGCGACAGTGGCGGATTATCCAGAATATTTTGCAACAGCTCTCCCAGGTATCGGACAATCCCTTGTGATTCCAATTGTGGCACCGATTGTGAGTTTACTCGTCACTTATACTGCCAATGTGATTTATAAATTCATCGTTGAACAAAAAGATAAGAATTTCCTGAAAGACACTTTTGGTGCCTATATATCACCGGATTTAATTAACCAAATGTATACAGATAAACAGGAACCAAAATTGGGCGGTGTCGCTGGATATCACACTGCTTTCTTTTCTGACATTCAAAGTTTTTCTTCTTTTTCGGAAGTATTAGAGCCCACACGTATGGTGAGTTTAATGAATCAATACTTAACTGAAATGACAGATAGTTTATTAGAACATAAAGGGACCCTTGATAAATATATCGGTGATGCAATTGTGGCTTTTTACGGTGCACCTGTCTCAATGGAAAACCATGAATATCACGCTTGTTTAACCGCCCTTGAAATGGAAAAGAAACTGGTGAATATGAGACAAAGATGGAAGGAAGAAGGTGATTGGCCGGATTTAGTCCACAACATTCGCCACCGGGTCGGGTTGAATTCCGGTGAAATGGTTACAGGAAATATGGGATCAGCCATGCGAATGAATTACACCATGATGGGTGATACGGTAAACCTGGCGGCACGATTAGAGCCGGCTGCAAAGCAATATGGCGTTTATATTTTTGTTGCGGAAAATACTTACAAAGCTGTGGCGGATCAATTCGACTGGCGGTTTCTGGATTATATTAGGGTGAAAGGGAAGAAAAAACCCGTAAAAGCATACGANTTATTTTCGTTAAAAGGTGAATTGTCAGAACAGAATTCTCAATTGGTTCAAGCATTTGATGAAGGAATGGAATTATATCATGACCAAAATTGGGTAAAAGCTAAAAAACAGTTTAAAGAAGCTTTAAAATTGGAGGAAAANTTTTCCGATAGACCCACCACACCATCTGCAGTCTATTTAGACCGCTGTGATTATTATAAAAATGACCCGCCAGGGAAGGACTGGGATTGGGTCTGGACCATGAGAACGAAATAAGATCATTTCGACTTCTGAAGCAATCATGCTTCAATGTAATTTCCTACTCTAATTATGATGGAAAAATCCCGCGGTAAAATCCTTTGGGTCGATGATGAAATCGACCACCTAAAACCCCACATTCTTTTTTTAGAAGAAAAGGGCTATACCATTGCCACGTGTGCCAATGGTAGGGATGGCATTTCCTTATCCAAAGAGATAGTCTTTGACCTGGTTCTTTTAGATCAGTTCATGCCCGGACTTGATGGTATGGAAACCCTGAGGGAAATAAAGGAAAATAATCCTGCATTGCCGATTATAATGATCACCAAGAGTGAGGAAGAATGGCTCATGGATGAAGCCATCTCTGAAAAGATTGCACATTTTTTGATTAAACCCGTTAATCCGAACCAGATTTTTATGGCCTGTAAACAAGTACTTGAGAAAATAAAGATTCGAAGTGAAAAAACGACAAGTGGATATCTACAGGAATTTCAAAAAATTGAATTAGATATAGAAGATTCGGTTTCTTTTAATGATTGGTGGAAAATTTATAGCCGTCTTGTGAAATGGCAATTGGATTTTGATGAACAGAAGGAGCCAAGTTTAAACCAAATATTAAATGAACAAATTCAAACTTCGAATCGACAGTTCACTCATTTTGTTCAGGATCACTATGAAAATTGGGTATCAGGAACAGACAGCCCAAATCTTTCAACAGATATTTTTTCAAAATTTGTTCAACCCATATTAGAGAAAAATGAAAAAGTCTGTCTCCTCGTAATGGATGCCATGCGTTTGGATCAGTTTATGGCTTTGTATCCGTTATTGGCAGAAAATTATTCCATTCGAATTGAGCCATCATCATCGATTCTACCCTCGGCCACACCCTTTAGTCGAAACGCTATTTTCTCCGGGTTATTCCCCGAAGAATTTTGTCGAAAATATCCAGATCAACTTGATGCTATGGTTGAAGATAAGGGTAGTTTAAACCAACTAGAACACATATTTCTTAAGGATCAATTAGCTCGAACAGGACTGGTAGATAAATCGCTCCATTATCATAAAATATGGATGGTAGAAGAAGGACAAAAGTTTCAGTCAAGAGTGGGAGAATATCTAAATATGGATTTGTTGGCCATTGTTATAAACTTTGTGGATCAATTGGCGCATCGTCGATCAGAATCCGATGTATTAAAAGAGATGGTTCCGGATGAATCCGGGTATCGGCACGCTGTTCGGGTTTGGTATGAGAATTCCTGGATTAGATCCGTCCTGGCAGAATTAGGGTCTGCTGGATATAAGGTCGTCATAACCAGTGATCATGGCAGCATCATGGTTAATCGGAGTTCTATGGTGGCGGCGGATAAACATTCTTCTTCCGGTGTTCGTCATAAACACGGCCGTAATATTAATGCCAATGATAAAAGTGCCATAGACATTCGAAATCTTGATACGTATAAATTGCCGTCGCTTGGACATCAGCATAACTATTTGTTGGCGAAGGATGATTATTTTTTCTTATACCCTAATGAACAGCATAAGTACAAAAATATGTTGAAAGGCAGTTTTCAACATGGTGGTATTTCTATGGAAGAAATGATGGTTCCCATTTTTATCATGGATCCAAAATGATGGAAACAGTGTTGAATTCAGTCAAAGAAATGCAAACATTTGCAAAAAATTTAGCCAAAAAGATCCCTGGAGGTACCATTATTGCACTCATTGGGAATCTTGGTTCAGGAAAAACAACTTTCGCTCAGGGGTTTGCCCGTGGATTGGGCATTCAGGATTCTGTTATTTCTCCAACCTTTAAACTGGTGAGCGAATATGAAGGGACCCATTATCCACTTTATCATATTGATTGTTACCGGTTAGATTCCCCGGAGGATTTTTTAAATATTGGGGGAGAAAATTATTTAAATCCGGAGAATGGCATTACATTAATTGAATGGGCAGAGCGAATCGAACCTTTTTGGACCGATCGTTGGATATTGATTCATTTTAATCGGTTATCTGAGAATGTCAATGCCAGGTCAATTAAGATATCAGGGTTAGTTGATTGAACATTCTTGCGATTGAAACATCCACGGACTGGTGCGGCATTGCATTCATTCAAAATGAGAAGTGTCAGTATAAGGTCGAAAAACGAATTCCGAGAGAACATGCGGAAAGACTACCCGAGTTTTATAACTCTCTGAGAGATAAAACGGGATTGGATGAAATTAATTTAGATGCCATTGCTGTTTCAATCGGACCTGGTTCTTTTACGGGATTGCGGGTGGGACTGGGTTTCGCAAAAGGAATAGCTTTTGCAAAGGGATTGCCCATTGTACCCGTTCCAACATTACAGATTATGGCTGCCAATAGTGGATTAACATCGGAAGCATTCACCATATTATTGTATTCTCATGGGAATATTGTATTCTATCAGCAATTTTCGGTAAGTCAACTAAACTTAGGGGTGGTCTGCGAAGCAAAAGCTGGTATATGGGATGATATTGATCATTCAGGTGAAGCAGGCCAATATGGATGTGAAAAGCTTTTGGGTGACTCAAGTATTTCATCGGTTCCACCAACAGCAGAAATGACCGGAATATTGGCTGAAAAAAACTATAATTNNTGGGTGAAGAAAACNCCATATGATTTGGTGCCCAATTATATNGCTTCATTTACATTAGGTACTAAAAAATGAATATTCGTGAAATGAGGCTAAATGATTTGGAACCTATTTATGAAATGGAAAAAAGGATATTCAACGATTCGTGGACAAAAGAAGCTATAGAAAATGAATTGAAGCGGAAACGTTATTCGTTAAATCTCGTTTCTGAAATGAATGGAATAATCATTGGATATTTTTTTGCTCACTTCCTAGAGAATGAAGCACATATTTTAAATATCGCCATTGATATCTCTTTTCAGCACCAAGGATACGGCAACCAATTTTTAGATCAAATATTGGAAAATTATCTGCAATATGCGGACGTGTATTTAGAGGTTAAACGATCTAATTTCCCCGCTATAAATTTGTATCTAAACTTTGGTTTTGAAGAGATAGATATTCGTAATGAATATTATTCTGACGGAGAAGATGCAGTAATCATGGTAAAAAAAGAAAAACAGCATGGCTTGGTTTCGCCGAAAAGATAAAAATATTGCAGAGTTGGGGAAAAAAGATATTCCCAGTGGATTATGGACAAAGTGTCCTACGTGTACAGAAATTCAGTATAAACCTGAATTGGATAAAAATTATTCTGTGTGTAGACACTGTGGCCATCATTTTCGTGTGGCGCCAACAGTGTACCGTGATTTACTTTTGGATCAGGACGACATCGAAGAATTATATTTAACTGTAAAATCGGCTGATCCATTAAAATTTAAAGCGAAGAAAAAATATTCAACTCAATTGGAAACAGCTATTTCTAAAACCAGCAGAACGATGCGATCAATTGTTATTCCGGAAAAATCAATGAAAAAAGAATAATTCTCGGCGTAATGAATTTCGCATTTATTGGTGGGAGTATGGGATCTGTAGTGGGAGAACTGGTTTCCCGATCAATTGATCTCTCAAGAGAGAAAAAAATACCATTTATTCTCGTTTGTACTTCCGGAGGTGCTCGGATGCAGGAATCAGCATTATCACTCATGCAATTGGCTAAAACCAGCTCTAAATTAGCTCGTTTTCAGGATGAAGGTGGGTTATTTATTCCTATACTTACGGATCCAACGACTGGTGGAGTAACAGCAAGTTTCGGCATGTTGGGAGATATCATATTGGCTGAACCGGGGGCCCTCATTGGTTTTGCCGGTCCAAGAGTTATCAAACAGACGATTGGAGAAAATTTACCGGAAGGATTTCAACGCGCGGAATTTTTACAGGATAAAGGGTTTGTGGATCATATTGTTCCCCGGGAAAATCTAAAAGAAACAATTTCAAATTTAATACGGATGCTTACATCTTGAAACGTCCATCCATTTTAATCGCCAATGATGACGGTATATTCGCCGATGGTATTTATGCCTTGTGGGAAGCAATGTCAGATATTGGTGAAACTACTGTCGTGGCGCCCAATACAGAAAAAAGTGCCGTAGGGCACGCCATTACTATTTCTGACCCTATCCGCATAGAAAAGGTTAATAGATCAGGTGGATTTCGGGGATATGCGGTGAACGGGACCCCCGCTGATTCGGTTAAAATTGCGGTGAAAGCCATTATGGATAAGAAGCCGGATATCATTATATCCGGAATTAATGCCGGTGCGAATATTGGACAAAGTTTACTTTATTCAGGTACCATTTCAGCGGCGACAGAAGGAACTTTTTTAGGGATTCCGTCCATAGCCATTAGTTTGGATTCAATACGAGGAGGAGATTGGTCAGGGGCCAAAATTGTAGCTAAAAAGGTGGTTAAAGCCATGATGGAAAATGATTTACCCCATGGTACTTTACTGAATGTGAATGTCCCCAACTGCCCTGCGGCTGAATTTAAGGGGTATCAGGTTACGCATCAGGGTTCCATATATTTTAAAGACAGTTTTGAAAAGCGAGAAGACCCTCGAGGCCGAATATATTATTGGATGACGGGGAAAATTAAAAACCCTGATACGAAATTACAAAGTGATGGTGTTGCTATAAAAGAGGGATATGTTAGTATTACTCCTTTGCAACCCCAATTGACAAATTTTGATTATATGGATGAATTAACTGAATGGAAAATTGGATGAATCCATTGCACCAGGGTGGTGTTGTCATTCTTGATTTTGGTTCCCAGTATACGCAATTAATTGCCAGGAGAATACGGGAGCAGCACGTTTTTTCAGAAATACTTTCCTCTAATACTTCAGCTGATTCTATGATGAAAAGAAAACCCAAAGCGGTTATTCTTTCCGGTGGCCCTAATAGTGTATTCGAAGATTCGGCACCCCAATATGATCCGGAAATATTTGATTTGGATATTCCTATTTTAGGAATTTGTTATGGCCTTCAATTAATGGTACATCATTATGGGGGGCAAGTTGAACCGGGATCTAAAGGTGAGTATGGGTTCGCCAATTTAATGAAGGTCAAACCCGAATCTATTTTGGACAGTATCTCCAATGACACACAAGTGTGGATGAGCCATATGGATAAAGTTCAATCAGTACCGGAGGGTTGGTCAATATTAGCTGAGTCTACAAATGGTATAGTGGCCACTGTGGCAAATGAAGCATCCAAAAGATTTGCTACTCAATTTCATCCGGAAGTGGTTCATACTGTAGAAGGGGATACAATTATAAACAACTTTTTATTTAAGAATGCTCATTGTGAACCGAACTGGACAGCAGGAAATTTTATCCATGAGCAGATTGAATTAATTCGAAATCAAGTGGGCGATAAGCACGTCATCTGCGGCGTGAGTGGCGGGGTGGATTCTTCTGTTGTTGGTGCATTAATGCACAAAGCAGTGGGAGATCAGTGCACATCTGTTTTAATAGACCATGGCTTATTAAGAAAGAACGAAGCACATGATTGCGTCTCTGCATTGAAAGATGGATTGGGTGTAAACATCGCATCCTACGATTATTCTGACCTATTCTTATCCAAACTTTCGAGTATGGTGGAGCCGGAGAAAAAACGAAAAATAATTGGAGAACAATTTATTAGGTCATTTGAAAAAATTGCCGACAAGATAGGGGATGTTTCTTTTCTTGCCCAGGGAACTCTTTACCCTGATGTGATTGAAAGTGGTGCCAGTATAGGAAATTCAGCTCACGTCATTAAAAGTCATCATAATGTGGGCGGATTACCCGATGACATGACTTTTAAACTCATCGAACCGCTGCGAGAACTTTTTAAAGATGAAGTGCGTAATGTGGGTCGAGAATTAGGATTGCCTGATTCACTCATCAATCGTCACCCCTTTCCCGGTCCCGGTTTGGCCGTTCGGATCTTAGGTGAAATCACAAAAGAGCGGATTGCCATATTGCAAAATGCAGATCAAATTTATTTGGATATTCTTCATGAGGATGGCCTTTATGATGAAATATGGCAGGCATTTGCGGTCTTAATCCCTGTAAAAACAGTAGGGGTGATGGGTGATCAAAGAACTTATGAGTATTTATTAGGACTGAGAGCTGTGACCAGTAGCGATGGGATGACAGCAGATTGGTTTCGGATGCCTGACGAGACATTGACAAAAATATCGAATAAAATTGTCAATTCAGTCAAAGGAGTTAATCGTGTTGTCTATGATATTACGTCAAAACCGCCGGGAACAATTGAATGGGAATGATTTTTAATCATTCTTATATTTGCTAAAGTTTCGAATAGGTGATTTAGTTCACACTTCAACAAATCAATAATTAACTAAATTCAAACAATATGTGTGGTATCGTAGGATATTTTGGTAAGCAAGATGCTGTTCCCATTCTGATGAAGGGACTTAAACGGCTTGAGTACAGAGGGTATGACTCTGCTGGTATTGCTGTATTGAATAGTGACGGAAGTCATTCAATCAAAAAAGCGGGGAAAGTGTCTGAACTGGAAAAACTGGTGGATGATTCACCTTTAAATGGAACCATTGGGATTGGGCACACACGGTGGGCAACCCATGGTGCACCCACCGATATCAATTCTCATCCCCATTGGGATCACACGGGAAATATTGCCATCGTTCATAATGGTATTATTGAAAACTATTCTGTATTAAAAACAGTTTTAGATAAAAAAGGGTATCAATTTAAAAGTGAGACGGATACAGAAGTCCTCGTCCAGCTTATTTCAGATATTTATTACTCGGATGGACTTGATTTTTCTCAAGCCGTTCAGATTGCACTGAATGAAGTTGTTGGTGCGTACGGCATTGTAGCCTTTTGCAATGATGAACCGAATCAACTGGTAGCAGCAAGATTAGGAAGCCCGCTTGTTCTTGGCATTGGCGAGAATGAATATTTTATTGCCAGTGATGCATCTCCCATTGTGGAACACACCCGAAACGTTGTTTATTTAGATGAGGGTGAAATGGTCACCATTTCTAATGATAGTCATGAAATAAGATTAATCACTGATAATACAATCATCAACAAAACAGCGACTGAAATTGAATTTTCAATTGAAGAAATTGAAAAAGGTGAATTTCCCCATTTTATGCTAAAGGAAATTCATGAACAGGTTCGCACCATAACGGATACCATGCGCGGTAGATTAAACCTAGATGACGGTACCGCATTCCTAGGCGGTGTGAGTGATTATATAGGCCGCATTGAAAAAGCGAATCGGATTTATATTACCGCCTGCGGTACGTCCTGGCATGCAGGTCTCATGGGGAAATACCTATTGGAAGAATTTGCTAGAATTCCTGTCCATGTAGAATATGCATCTGAATTCCGATATAGTTCACCTATTATCGATAGCAATACCGTTATCATCGCCATTTCGCAATCTGGTGAAACAGCAGATACGCTTTCAGCGATACGAATGGCAAAAGAATATGGTGCACTCACGGTGGGCATTTGCAATGTGGTGGGATCTACTATCGCCCGGGAAACCGATTGTGGTATTTATACCCATGCGGGACCTGAAATTGGTGTCGCCTCTACAAAGACCTTTACAGCACAATTATCCGTCCTATATTTACTGGCACTTTATTTCGGACGTAAGAATGGTATGCCCAAGAGTGCAGGGCAAAAATTAGCTAAAGCGATGTGGGATATAAACGGGCAGGTTGAGAAAGTGATGGCCAATTCAAATGAAATCGAGGGAATCGCCTGGGAAACTCTTAAAGCAGATAATTTTCTTTATTTGGGTCGTGGGATGAATTTTCCTGTTGCGTTAGAAGGTGCATTAAAACTGAAGGAAATTTCTTACATTCATGCAGAAGGGTATCCCGCAGCAGAAATGAAGCATGGACCCATTGCATTGATTGATGAAAAAATGCCGGTAGTTTTTCTGGCTCCTCACGATAGTACTTTTGATAAAGTATTTTCCAATATTCAGGAAGTAAAAGCCAGGAAAGGAATCATCATAACTGTAACGGATAAACGCACAAAAGATTTAGAAAAGATTTCTGATTATATTATTGATGTGCCATCAACTCATCCGCGGACTTTTCCATTACTAGCATCAATTCCCCTTCAATTGTTGGCTTACCATTTAGCGGTTCTTCGTGGATGTGATGTTGACAAACCTCGGAATCTGGCTAAAAGCGTTACTGTGGAATAAATCAAGGTTTTGGGGTTGACACTACAAGATAGAAGTATAAGTTACCGTTTATAACCCTGTTCTTTTTCCTAACTATACAAGTGACCCTCTATTAAAATGTGTTTTATATGAGGATTGTTTATCTATAAAAAATATTATTAGTTGGTTTGAAAAAAAATAAGAAAGATAATCTTTAATAGAAGAAAGGATTTATTAAATGAGAGAAGTAAGTAAACAAGGTAGTTGGGGAACAGGAAATACAATATTAGTT
>JGI26060J43896_10000708_pt1 | contig 12202 bp, 9 predicted proteins | sample MarorgKNORR_S2LV_6_FD_43896 | JGI IMG/M metagenome (IMG submission 43896) | reverse complement strand
CTAACAGAATTTTCTTTTGATGGAATCCCTTGGTCAAATCCAGAGATATGGTTCCCAAACATTGCAGGAATTATAATCCTATTTATATTTAGAAAGTATAAGTCAACATAAACCAGCTAAATAAATTTTAAGTATACTTATCTAAAAGGATNACTAAATCTGCTACTCGATTTGAATAACCCCATTCATTATCATACCAGTTCAATATCTTAACTANACTACCTTCAATTACTTTAGTAAAAGGTGCATCAAAAATAGATGAGTGAGAATTTCCAATGATATCTNTCGAAACAACTGGTAAGGTAGAATATTCAACGACTCCAGACATTTTATTAGATGTTGATGCTGTTTGAACNANATCATTTATATCATCAGTTGTTACATCCTTACCTAAACGAAATATACTATCGACAACTGATCCATCAGGGACAGGGACTCTCATTGCTATTCCATCTAATTTTCCATTTAGCTCAGGAAGTACTTTTCCAACCGCACGAGCTGCACCAGTAGTTGTTGGAATAATATTTTCTGCTGCTGCACGACTTCGTCGCCAATCTGAATGAGGAACATCAGCTAAGCGTTGATCACTTGTATAAGCATGAATAGTATTTATAACTCCATATTCAATTCCAAATGCATCATTCAAAATTTTTGCCATTGGCGCTAAACAATTAGTTGTACAACTTGCGTTTGATATGATTTTATGATGTTCAGTCAAGCCATCATCATTTACTCCAATAACTAATGTATAATCAATCTCGTCCTTGGAAGGGACCGTTAAAATTACTCTTTTTGCACCTGCATTAATGTGTTGTTGAAGTTGAGATTTTTCTCTAAAAATTCCTGTGGCTTCAATTACAACATCTACATCTATTTCTTTCCAAGGTAATAAAGATGGCTCTCGTTCAGCTACCATTTTAATTTGATTCTTAGATGTTTTCATTATGTCACCATCTAATACAACTGAATCTTTAAAAGGACCCATTACGGTATCATATTTTAATAAATATACCATTGCGTCATTATCAGCAATATCGTTAATAGCAACAACTGAAACATTTTTCTTACTATTTAAAATTCTAAAGACAGAACGACCTATACGTCCAAATCCATTAATTGCTACTCTCATTCTATCTCTCCAATTGATGTGTATGCTTCAGCTAATTCTAATATACGATTTGCAAAGCCCCAACCGTTATCAAACCATGCTATTGTTTTTAATAATTTATTAGAAGCAATCATTGTTGCCTTTGTATCAAAGACCATCGTATTACCACTGCCTATTGCATCACTCGATACAATAGGATCTTCAGTATAACCAACTATATCTTTTAACTCATTTTCACTAGCAATTCTAAATGCTTCATTAACATCATCAACTGAAGGCATACTCTTCATTTCAGTTGTAAGGTCAACGCATGAACCATTTGCTACAGGTACATTNATGGCCATACCTGTAATTTTNTCTTTAAATTGAGGCATTAGTTGAGAAACATAATCAGGTGCCCATGTTTCATTTGGTATAATATTTTGTACAGCAGATCTACTTCTACGTAAGTCAGATCGNACTGCGTCGGCTAAAGGTTGATCTGAAGTATATGCATGAACAGTTGTCATCATCGCTTGTTTAACACCAAAAGCATCATCTAAGACCTTAAGCATTAATGCTAATACTTGAGTTGTAGCAGATGTTGTTGTAATAATTTTATCACTAATATCGATCGTAGGTTCATTAATTCCTTTTATTACAATTCGGTCAATTTGATTTTTAGGTGGCTTTGTTACAAAAACACGCTTAGCACCTGCATCTATATGTGGTTGAAGTTCCTCACGCGTTCTATAAATACCTGTACTATCAATTACTAAATCAATATCATATGCATCCCAAGGAATTGAGCCTGGAGTTCCACCTTCCAAAAGACGAACTTTATGATTATTATATCTTAAATTATTTCCATCAAGTTTTATTTCATCACTCATTATACCATGAATAGAGTCTCTCATCAATAAATAATGCATGGACTCAGGTTGACCAAGATCGCTGATAGCAACAAATTCAAAAAGTGGATTATTGAAACCTATTCTAAATATGTTTCTACCAATACGCCCAAATCCAAAGAGTGCAATTCTTAAAGGTTTATTCATTGAATGTCCTAATAATTAAAAAAAGCGTGTAATAATATTTAAACGATACAATAGGACAATGGAAATTACTTTATAAAAGTAATTAAAAAAATATTTTAACTAGCATGGTTTCTTGTACATGCTATCATACAGAAGCTCTGTTTTTCTTATAATACCTTCATTTAAATCATAAATATCACATTTATCGAAAGGTTTAGCATATATATGAAGACTTATAGCAGGTTCTTCATATATATTTTCAACTGAATGAATTTCAGCTGGGCCATCTAAATAACCAACTTCTCCTTTGGTAAGACCAGTCATAGTTAACTTTAGTGGACTGACTGAATCTAATTTGTAGTTGCTAATTTGGAGTGCTCCAGATTCAATACGCATCCAACATTTTTCACCTTCATGGCCATGAATTGGTGCACTTTGTCCAGGTTTCCAACAAACGACCAGTATTTCAAAATCTTTTTCTTTATGTACTAAATGGCGAGCATATTTATTTTCTTTATAGAAACAGTAACTATTTAATTCTTTATCAGAAAATTTATATCGGTCAATATAATAAGATACAGTTTTGATTGGAAAATCATCAACTGCGAAAAATTTTAAATTATTAATTAAGTCATTCATCTTTTAATATACTCTTCAGTCCAATAGTTACTATAGGAATAACAAAAATAATCCAATATCCCCATGTTAATGCTCCATAACCTTTAGCTATTAGTCCTATTAGCCCTATTTGATTTGCAAAAAATATAGAAATCAATAGTAGAAAGACTCCAATCATTGCTCTCCAACTATCGAGTAAGTCAGGTTTTACAGAAAGAATTCTCTCATTAAATCCATGTACTAAACCTACTCCTGTTTCAATAAATGTGCCAAATAAAACAATTTGAAATATAAACTTAAAAGGTCTCCATCCAATCTTTTCTAAAATAATATTTACAGGGACGGTTTCAGATATAATCTGAGGAAATTGACTTAGCATTGCAATAAACATAACTAATGCAGGTAACATTCCTATAATACCTGCAACAATACCTGAAATGACAGCCTCTTTTCTTGAATCAAAATGGCGAACACAAAATAAAATTGCTGGAGCTAAACCAATATTATAAGCTGCATATTTAATTCCACCCATAGTCCAATTTGTATCACTAGTTTGTTGAGAAAAACTAGATGCTATATCTTTCGGAAACATAATAAATATTATAATGAACATAATTGCGAAAGCGGCATATAGTATAATAGACCAAAAAGAGAGAACTTTCTCTACCAACGCTGTTCCATTGTAAACTATAAAACCAACCAGAGACATCATGATAATAATTCCAACTAATTCAGGCAGACTAAACATTTCACTAAATATTTCTCCAGAAGCAGAGCCCATAACTGAAACAACAAGTATTAATCCAATTAAATATAAAACTTCATATGTAAACCACCATTTACCAAGCAGTCCACTAATAAAAGATCTATATTCATAGTATTCTCCTCTCCGAGCAAATTCAAAGCAAATAGCAAGAACAATACTCCATATAATAGTTGCAATTCCCATGTTTACTAATCCAGAGATTGGACCTTCTCGAAGAAAAAACTCGACTAATTCTCTACCTGTTCCGTAACCTCCTCCAATAATTAAACTTTGGAAAATGAATCCAGGCAATAAATATTTTTGGAAAAAATTACTCTTCAATTAAATATTCTTTTTTTATGAGTTCAACAATTTCATCTACTCCTTCACTTAGTGGAATAGATACGGGGATTTTTAAACTCTCTTCAAGCTTTTTTTGATTTTCTCTTAAAATATCTAAATTTGANTTTTCTTCATTAAGAGCTACAGCTATTACTTTTTTATCATATGCTTNAATTAACATAATTTCTTGTTCTATTTCTGGAAGCCTGTATTCAAATTCTTCAAGGTCAACAAAAAACTCTCTTCCTAAAGGATGTACAAGAATAACTCCATTTACGTTTCCAGATAAAATTAATTCAGAACCAGCTGGTCCAGAGGGATTCCTTAATGATGATTGGCCTTCTAATAAAATTAGATCCGGGTTAGATTGATCAACGCATTCTAAAATGACTCTTTCTAGCTCTCCACTCACAAAATCATTTGGTGTTGCATCAAAAATAAAACCATGTTTATAACCCTGCATCCACCCCGTTTGTCCAGTGTAAATAATTTCTGTTTTTATATTTTTATTTTGACAAGCTTCCATTAAAAAACGTGCAGTTGTTCGTTTACCCACCGCACAATCTGTACCTAAGATTGCTAATATAGGTGTTTTAACATCTAAAATTTTACCTGACCAAAAATGAAGATCAGAAATTGGTTTAGTTTTCCGAATATCATCTATTTCTACATTATATTGTTTTGCAATTTTTTTAAATTGAGGATCTTCACTTAAATAATGATGTAACCCTGAAATAATACTTAAACCATTCTTGATTGCAGAAATTAATTCGTCACGACAAGGTTCTGGTAATACACCTCCAGGGAACGCTACCCCAACAATACATACTTCAGCCTCACCATTTGAATTTTCAATATAATCAGTAATTGATTTAAAAGTTGGGATACCTAATCTTTTACCATCCAGAACTTCACCAGCATCTTTTCCTCCATGAATAGAATCAATAACTGCAAGCACGTCAAATCGACTAGTTCCTCTAAGAAGACCATGAGCTGTTTTTGCAAAATTTTCAGCTAATAAATTATGAGTGAATATTACTGCTTTTTTCATATTAATTGAATTTTGTGGAAAGCTTTTTAACTCCAATTCCAGGAGTATCGTTTATATACATCTTCCCGTCTTTTAGATTAAAACCCCCTGAGACTAAATCTTTAGCTAAATCAAAGCTTCCATCAAGATCTATATATTTTGTTGCTTTACATGCCATTGCTGCATGCAAGGCAGCAGATATGCTGATAATACTTTCATCCATACAACCCCACATAAGATCTATTCCAGCAGAGTCTGCTGATGAGGCAATTTTTAAAGAAGGGTTTATACCGCCACACTTCATTAATTTAATATTATAAATTCCAAACTTTTTTGGTTCATGAGCTAAACGTTCTGCATCTTTTGGATTATGAAGGCTTTCATCTGCAGCACATATTTTACGGACTTCTATTGGTAAATTATCCATTTTGATGTCATGTTTAGAATGAAGGGGCTGCTCTATAAATTCAATATTATCATTTAGAGTCTCTTCAAAAAATCTACTAAGGTCTTTTATATGATATCCTTGATTAGCATCCACCCTAATTAAAACGTCTTTTCCTACTTTTTCTCTTAATTTTCGAATTAATTCAATATCAAAGGATACATCACTTCCTGTTTTGACTTTGAGTATCCGAAATCCTCGACCTACGTATTCTTCTGCTTCTTTTTGAGCTGATNNTATTGATTTTATTCCAATAGTAACGGAAGTATAAAAGCTTTCATGTACTTTTCCCAAAAGTTGAACTAATGGTATTCCTTTTAATTTGCTTAAAGCATCATATAATGCAATATCAACAGCTGTACGAGCTGCTGGATTTCTAGGCCATCTATTTTTTAAATTATCACAAATTAATTCAATATCTTTGATATCTCTTTTATCTAATATCTCTTTTGTCTCAGTTTTAAGAATTGAATTACAAGAATCAATACTCTCACCTGTCACAAATTCAGCTGGTGAACCAGAACCAAAACCTTTAATACCATTATCTAATTCAAGCTCAACAAAAACATTTTCAACAGAATTAATTGTCTCATATGCAATACTATATGGTTTTGTTAATTCTAAATTTTCAGACCAAGTTTTTATACTTTTAATATTCATAAAATTTATTTTTTATAACCTGGTCCACGAACTACTCTTCCTGGAGTCATTCCTGTATGTTTACCAGACTTAAGAACTTGAACTCCATTTACAAATACATGCTCCATTCCCGTAGCTAATTGATGTGGCTTTGCAAAAGTTGCATGATCAGAAATGGTATTTTGATCAAAAATTACCACATCTGCAAAGTAACCTTCTCTTAGATAGCCTCTTTTCTTTAATTTTAATTTTGTAGCAGTTAATCCAGAAAGTTTATAAATCGCATTAGCTAGAGTAATAACTTTTTCTTCACGTACATACTTACCCAATAATCTTGCAAAATTACCATAAGCTCTTGGATGAGGATTTGAATTTAAAAAGTCTCCTTCAGGTGCTAACGAACCTGCATCTGAACCAAAGCTCATATAAGGTAACTGAAGTTGTTTTTTTATATTTTCTTCTGACATTAAAAAATAAACGACTCCAACTCTGCTTCCATCTTCGATAACAAAGTCTATGGCAACATCAGCATAATGTTTATTTAACTTTTCGGATACTTCTTTTAATGTCATTCCTATATATTTCCTAAGTTTAGGATTTTTAAAATCTGAGAATAAAACGCCGTCAGGACCAGCAAGATATCCTAAGTTTTCCCACTCATCTGTATCATTTATCATTTCTTTTTTTACTTTAGCTCTAATTAATGGATCTTTTAATCTCACAACCCATTTTTCATACCCTCCTTCTTGTACCCATGGGGGCATATGAGCATTCAGACCAGTGGCTCCAGCAATGTAATTATACATATCAGCAGTTATATTTAAGCCACGATCTCTTGCACTATTTATCTTTTCAATCGCTAAATCCATTTTATAATGATTGGGGACACCTCCTGCTTTTAGATGGTATACTTCTGCTGGAATATTCGCCTTTTCAGATATTTCTATAAGCTCATCAAGAGCTTCTAAAAATTGATTACTTTCACTTCTCATATGAGAGATATACATACCACCATATTCTGATGCAACCTTACATATTTCAATTAATTCTTCTGTAGAAGAATAAAAAGCAGGTGCATAAATAAGTGATGAGCCTATGCCCATAGCACCTTCTTTCATCGCTTGACGAACTAATTCTTTCATCTTAGTCATCTCTTTATCAGTTGGTTCACGATCTTCAAAACCTATTTCATGAATTCTTAAGGTGGTTGCACCAACAAATGAAGCTACATTTGTTGAAACCCCTCTATCTTCAAGTGACTCTAAATATTGGCCAAGTGTATTCCAATCAATTTGAAAGCCTTGAGCTTCTTCTTGCTCTGCTTCTTTCATCTTTTCATTTAATGGTCCCATTGACCATCCTTCCCCAAAAACCTCTAAAGTGACACCTTGCTTTATGTCACTAAGGGAACGCCCATCTTTTAAAAGAGATGTAGTAGCCCAACTAAGCATATTAATAAACCCAGGTGAGACTGCAAATCCAGAGGCATTAATTTCTTCTCTAGCTTCACCATTTATTGATTCTGATATTTTAACTATTTTATCATTTTTAATTCCAATATCACCGGTGTATGGTTTTGATCCCGTACCATCATAAATCATTCCATCCCTAATGATTATATCATATTCTGCACAACTGATTAAAAGAAGAAAAGCTATTGATAAGATATATATTTTTTTCATTTTGTTATCCTAAAAAATATTTTATTTTATAAATTTAAATTAGATCTAAAGCCTGACTAATATCATCCATAAGATCATTCACAGATTCTATTCCAACTGACATTCTTATGAGTGATTTATCAATTCCAGCAAATTGTAATTCTTCATCACTTAATAAAGAGTGTGAAGTTTGCACTGGACGTGTAATTAATGATTCTACGCCACCTAAACTAGCAGTACTAATAGGGATATCTAGTTCACCAATAAAAGCATCTGCAGCTTCAACACCACCTTCAATAATAAAGCTTAACATTCCACCAAACCCACAAAGTAATTCTTTCCCTTTATTATGACTTTTACTTGAAAGAAGTCCTGGGTAATTAACTTGTTTAACTTTTTTATGCTTTTCAAGAAATTTTGCAATTAATAACGCAGATTTACATTGTCTTTCCATTCGAATAGAAAGGGTTTTAATTCCACGATGAAGTAAAAAACATGCATGAGGATCTAAACTACCTCCAAGATGATTCAACTTAGAAGTTATCATCGATAAATGTGGTTCATTTCCAATTATTGCGCCTGCGACAATATCCGTATGACCATTTAAATACTTTGTTGCAGAATGAAGTGAAATATCAAATCCATGTTGAATAGGACAAAATAATGCTGGGCTTGCCAGCGTATTATCAATCATAGAAATCAAGTTATTTTTTTTTGCAAATTCAACTACTTTATCAAGAGCCCCAATTTCCATAAGTGGATTAGTAATTGTTTCAACGTAGATAACTTTAGTATTTGATTTCAGTTTATCCATCCAACCTAATGGATCTGCAGAATCAATAAAATCAACTTCTATTCCATAATCAGGTAAATCATTTTTAATATAGTCTGCCGTGCCACCATAAAGGGTATTATTAGCAATTAAATGGTCACCATTCTTTAAAAAAGTAAGCAATGTAGTTGTAATTGCACTCATGCCAGAAGAAGTAACTAATGCTTTTTCAGCACCTTCTAATATCGCTAATTTTTTATGTAATGCAATGTGATTAGGTGTATTATTAAGTCGAATATATTTTAGATCATTATAATCAGTTTGCCCTTCAAATTCAAAAGTCGAACTTTGAAATATTGGAACATTCACGGCACCTTCAATTCGCGGATCAGGTTCTCCAGCATGAATTACTTTTGTATTAAACGCATACTTTTTTTTATCCATAATCAATCCTTATTATCTTTAANTTTTGGAGCCAACTCCCATTTGTATTCATTACCAAGAGCATGCTTCTCAAACCAATCAAGTTCAATATTCACCTTAAATAATTCATGGTGTAATTCTCTCCACCCATGTGGTTCTCGAGGGGCAACATATAAATGAGTCGGTATATTATTTGATTTTAAAGCTCTATAAAGCTCAACTGATTGAGGCATTGGCACCCTCGGGTCATTTTTTCCAACTAATATAATTGTTGGAGTATTAACCTTATAAATATCTTTCAATGGTGAATTATTCCAGTAAACATCTATTGGTGCATTCTCTTCCCAAGGTGTTCCTCCAAACCAAGGTGTACGATACATTCGAACATCACTTTGTGCATACATTGATATCCAGTTAACTGCTCCAGCGCCAGATGAAGCTGCTTTAAATCTATCGGTAAATGTAATTATTTTATTTGTCATGTGACCTCCCGCACTCCATCCCATTTTCACCATTTGATCTTCATCAACCATCCCTTTATCTATTAAGTTGTCTACACCTGTCATCACATCTAAATGAGATTGATTAAAATAACTTCCTACCATATCTCTTAAGAAATCATCACCATAACCTGTACTACCCCTATAGTTTGGTTTAAATACCATCCAACCTCTTGCCGTTAAAACTTGAACATATCGGCTCCAACTCCCAAAACCAAATTTATCTGAAGATGCTGGTCCACCATGGGTCTGAACTACTAAAGGATATTTTTCACCCTTTTTATAACCCAAAGGATAATATAATAANCCTTCAACTTTAATTCCATCTTCACCTTCCCAAGAAATAGCCTCTTGTTTAGGTAGTAAATATTTTTTATCTAGATAGTCAAAATGATCAGTTACTTTTTTTGGAAGAAATTTATTATTTAGGTTTGCTATATATAAATCGCCAGAATTTGTTGGTGAATTTATTTTTAATACCATCTGATTTAATCTAGGTTGAAAACTCCATGAGCCAATTGAATGGTCACCTTTAGTAAGCTGTTTCAATTTTTGGTTAGAAAGAGTTACTTGAAAAAGTTCTGTACGAACCCCAGTATTTGCATGAAAGATAATAGACTTACCATTTTTAGACCATTCGGCCCAGTTCACTTCATGAGGCATATCTTTTAAGATTAACTTCGTGCTCTTTCCATCTGATGTAGAAACAAATAAGTTGTCATTAAAATAAAACTCAAAATTTTCATCTGAAAAACTAGTAAAAAGGATTTTAGAATTATCAGGTGAGAACTTCGCTCCACTTTCTGGGACATTATTATCTGTTATTTGGACCATACCAGTTCCATCAGAATTCATAGCCCAAACTTCTTGCATTTTTGCATAGCCATAAAGAGGATTAGGACCACGATGATAAGCTACCTTATTCCCATCTTTAGATAATCTATAATTTATAATTGAAAAATCTCCATCAGTGATTTTAACTATACGTTGATCTTTAACCATCAATTTCCACAGATGACGCTGCTTATAATTTTCATCAAAAGCATAAACATCATCTTTCATCTCATTTTTTTTCTTTTCTTCTTCTGACTTTGGGTCACTAGCTAAAAAGTAAATATTAGTTCCTTCAGGCGACCATTGAATATTTGAAACACTAGTATGATGATTGGTTAATCTTTTTGCTTCTCCACCATAGTTTGATATTAAATAAATTTGATTATTTTCTTCATCATCACTACCTCGCTTTGAAATAAAAGCAAAAGAGTTCCCATCAGGTGACCAACTAGGTGAACTTTCTCCATTTTCTCCTTGAGTCATCTGAAGTTTATTTTTACCATCTTTATTTACACGCCAAATATGAGAAATACGTTTATTTTCATCCCAATTTGCTTCAGATAAAGTGTATAAAATAAAATTACCGTCTGGGGATAAACGTGGTGAACCAATGCTTGATACATTAATTAAGTCTACAATTGACATTGGTACTTTATTTTGAGCCATCATAAAACTTATTATTATTAAACTATAAATATATATTTTGAGGATTTTCATAATCTTCATTCCTAATTTTTTAGTTTTTATCTTCTTTTTTAACATAAGTATCTAGCCAGTTCGCTGTTTCCCACAATACATGCATAACTGATTCTCTTGCTTTATAGCCATGACTTTCATGTGGTAAAAGGACAAGCTTAGCTGTCCCGCCATGTCCTTTTAATGCATGATAATACCTTTTACTTTGAACTGGAAATGTTCCAGAATTATTATCTGCCTCACCATGAATCAGTAATATTGGTTCGTTTACTTTCTGAGCATGCATAAATGGTGACATTTCAAAATAAATTTCAGGAGCTTCCCAAAAAGTTCTTTGCTCTGATTGAAATCCAAAGGGTGTTAAACTTCGATTATAAGCACCACTTCTAGCAATTCCTGCTTGAAAAATATCTGAATGAGCAAGAAGATTAGCAGTCATAAATGCACCATATGAATGACCTCCAATTCCAATTTGATCTCGAGTCGTTATATTTCTATCAACCATAATATCTGCTGCTGCTTGCGCACTTCCCACTAATTGTTTAATAAAACTATCATTTGGTTCTTGATCACCTTCACCAATTATAGGCATGGTTGCTCCCATAAGAATTGCGTANCCATATGATAACATAATTAGCGCTGAAGATGAAGAAGAAGCAGGGTTAATACTAAAAAATCTATGCGCAGAACCAACTACCTGTGAAGCTGCCTTGGAAGTTTTAAACTCACGAGGGTAAGCCCAAACTAATAAAGGCAAAGGACCATCACTAGGCTTTCGTCCAGGAGGAAGATAAAGAGTAGCAGAAAGATCGATACCATCATCTCTTTTATAAGTAAGCATTTCTTTGTAAATATTTTTCATTTGAGGATAGGGATGCTCGAACTCAGTAACTGGATTTAATGAATTATCTTTTAACCCTCTAAGCATATAATTCGGTGGTTCATCTTTTGATTCACGTCTAGTTAAAATTATATTATTCTTTTTATCAATTATACTAATTCCTGATTCATAATATGGAGCTTCACAACGCCAAAGTCTTTTAGATTTCTTTGTTGTGATATCGTACTCATCTACAAATGGTAAATCACCATCAGGAGAAGCACCATTTCCAGACATAAATATTTTTCTTCCATCCACCAAGGCTAATACGGATCTTCCAAACATATTTTTTTCCATCATTGGTGAACCTGGGTCATTATATCTATCTTCATAAGAACGGTCTATGATTTTTCTAGTTTTATTATTTAATGGGTCTAAATGCCACATTGTTGTCCTACGCTCTTTCCATCTTCTCGCTGAAATAAGCGCATTATTTTTATCTCCCCACATTACACGAGAATACCTTAATTCTAATTTAATTAAAGGTTGTGCT
>JGI26060J43896_10000706_pt1 | contig 12208 bp, 11 predicted proteins | sample MarorgKNORR_S2LV_6_FD_43896 | JGI IMG/M metagenome (IMG submission 43896) | reverse complement strand
AATGCTGAGTCAATGAAAGATATGGGAAAAGTTATTTCTAATGTTAATCAAAAAACTTCAGGAAAAGCTGAGGGAAAAGTAATAGCAGAAATGGTAAAAAATAAATTGATCAGTTAAAATCTGAACTCTTTTTAGTGTCAATTTTATGTAACGCCTTCTTTTGAATTATCTTTTAATTTAAACTCTTCATCATCAATTATTTCAAGTATTCTTTCACAAAGAGAATATACATCTTTAAATGATGTATATAATGGAGTTAAAGCTATTCTTATAATATTTTCAGGTCTATAATCAACTATAATTTTAACTGAATTTATTTTAGTAGGAGAAATTAAACATTTTGATATTCTCCACGCTTCATCATGTTTCAATGATATATGAGAACCTCTATCTTCTTTATTATTAGGGTTTATTATTTTAAAATTTTTATCTCTCAACTTTTTTTCAAAAAAAGAATGAAAAAAATCAAATAATTTTTGAGATTTATGTTCTAGTCCTTTTGTGGATGCATTTATTGTTATGTCAAGTGATGTCTTCAATGTTGTTAAAGAAAGAATATGAGGAGTTCCGTTAGAAAATTTATTCATAGAATCTGATTCTTTATAATCTTTGGAGAAATCAAATGGTTTAATATGTCCAAACCATCCTTTAACTGGAGATTTTAATTTTTTAATTAAACTTTCTCTAACATATATAAATGCAGGTGATCCAGGTCCCCCATTTAAATATTTATATGTGCACCCGACAGCAAAATCTGATTGATTTGAACTCATGTCTATATCAATCGCACCAATTGAATGACTTAAATCCCATATGACTATTGTATTATTGTCTTTACAAAACTTATTAATTTCTTGAATAGGATATCTAAAAGAAGATTTATAAGTTACATGTGAAAGTACTATGATGCCTTTATTATTAATTATAAATTTCTTAAGATTTTCAATGTCAGGTAATAAATCATTCCCATAGTCTAAAAATTTAAATTGTAGATTAAAATCATTGCATATACCCTCACAAATATATTTATCTGACGGAAAGTTAAGATTGTCAGTTGATATACTTTTTATGTTTCCATTAGCCTCTAGGATGCTTTTGATTAGTTTATAAAGATTATCTGAGGTAGAACTACCAACATAAATTTCATTGCTCTTAGAATTAAGGATAGAAGCTATTTTTTTGGATACTTTATTTGGAAGATCAATCCATTTATCATTCCAACTGGCAATAAGATTATTTCCCCAATCTTCTTTAATTGTATGATTTATATCATTAATTATTTTCTTAGATAATAAACCTAAAGAATTTCCATCAAAATATAGTTTATCCTTAGGTAAGATAAATTCGTCTCTATAGATTGAAAGTTCATCGATAGAATCATTATTAGTTGCTATTTCTTTTAATCTATCCAAATATTATAAATTTTTTTAGCCCATTCTAAATACATTATCCCACTTGGATGAAGATTATCTGCAGTAATTAAATTAGGTTCATTAATTGCCCTTCTTGATATCTCAGTTACATCAACATATTTTAGACCATTAATATTTGCAAAGCTTTTCAAACTATTATTAAAAGTATTTATTTCACTTGATATTTCACCTCTATCAAAACCCTCTCCAAAAGGAGATGATCCCCAATCGGGAATTGAAATTATTAAAACACTACCATTTTTTTTCTTTAAACTATTTATTTTGACTAGTAGTTTATCTAAATCATTTTTAAACTCATTAATTGGCTTAGAGTTAAATTGATTATTTACTCCAATTAATAGAGATACGTAATCATACTTTTTTTCAAAATTGCTTGATTCTATTGCGTTAATTAAATCATAGCTTTTCCATCCTGTCTCTGCTATTATTCGAGAACTCGAGAAATCTACACCATTTTCATAGGCAACCTGAATAAATTGGTTAGGCCATCTTTGATCCTCATTAACTCCTTCTCCAATTGTGTAACTATCACCTAATGCTAGAAGAGTAAATTGAGTTTGATCTGAACTATTAGAATTTAAATTNTGATTTTTATTAATTGAATTAAGATTTTCATCATCAAAACTGCTTGAAGAGTTACAAGCAATAAAAAAAATTAAGAAATAACTTAATTTTAATATTTTAAATAAATTCATTATCAAAGCTTAACAAAATTAGAAATTAGTTTTTATTTCAAAAAATCAATTGCAGCATTATAGTCTGTAGAATTAAAAATATAACTTCCAGCAACTAAAACATCAGCACCTAATGATTTAAGTTTTTCAAAATTATTTTTATTTACACCTCCATCAACTTCTATTAGTGCCGAAGATTTATTAGAAACTATTAGACTCTTTAACTCTTCAAGTCTGTTATATGTTTTTTCAATAAATTTTTGCCCAGCAAATCCAGGATTAACTCCCATCAAACATACTAGATCAATTTCACAAATATATTCTTCTAATTTACTTATTGGTGTGTCTGGATTAATTGCAATTCCAGATTTTAAAGATGATTGGTGAACTTTATTTATAATATGATTCATCTGAGTAGTNGCTTCAATGTGAACTGTNAGTATGTCCGATCCTATANGAATAAAATCGTCAATATATCTTTCAGGTTCNACAATCATTAGGTGCACATCAAGAGGCTTTTTTGTTAATTCTCTAATGGATTTAACCACAGGCATTCCAAATGAAATATTTGGGACAAATAGCCCATCCATTACATCAAGATGAAACCAATCAGCATTACTTTTATCAATTTTATTACAGTCTTTAGCTAGATTTCCAAAATCTGCAGCAAGAATTGAAGGGGAAACTTTAATAGACATTCTAGATTTTTAAACAATATAAAATATATATATTGAATTGAATAAATCTAATATTAAAAGATGTAAACATTAAAAACAAAATGTTTTTAACCCAAATATGTTTTTAGAATTTTACTTCTTGAGGTATGTTTTAGCCTTCTTATAGCCTTTTCTTTAATTTGCCTTACTCTTTCTCTTGTTAAATCAAAGGTCTCTCCAATTTCTTCCAGAGTCATGGCATGCTGATTTCCAAGACCAAAATATAGTCTTACAACATCAGCTTCTCGAGGAGTAAGAGTATCTAAAGCTCTTTCTATCTCAGTTCTAAGAGATTCATGTAAAAGTTGTCTATCAGGATTAGGTGATTCTCCACTATTTAGAACATCATAAAGGTTTGAATCCTCTCCTTCTACTAAAGGTGCATCCATTGATACATGTCTACCCGAGTTTTTTAAAGACTCCTTAACATCATTAACAGTCATATCGAGCTCTTTAGCAATTTCTTCAGCTGAAGGAGCTCTTTCATGTGCTTGCTCAAGAAAAGCATAAGTCTTATTAATCTTATTTATTGATCCAATTTTATTTAGAGGAAGCCTTACAATTCTGGATTGTTCAGCAAGAGCCTGAAGTATAGATTGTCTAATCCACCAAACAGCATATGAAATAAACTTAAATCCTCTAGTTTCATCAAACCTTTGGGCTGCTTTTATAAGACCAAGATTACCTTCATTAATTAAATCTGGAAGAGTTAAGCCTTGGTTTTGATATTGTTTAGCTACAGAAACAACAAACCTTAAGTTAGCTTTGGTAAGTTTCTCAAGAGCAAATTGATCACCCTTTTTTATTCTTTGAGCTAATTCAACCTCTTCCTCAGCTGTGATAAGATCTACCTTTCCAATTTCTTGAAGATATTTATCAAGAGAGGCAGTCTCTCTATTGGTTACCTGTTTTGTTATTTTTAGTTGTCTCATAGACTATATATTGCCACAAAAATTGTTCCAAAATGAAAAAAAAAATTATTTTCTTTCAAGAAGTACTTTTCTAGAAACTTTTTGTTTTCTAGTTCTTTTGTCAATACCCATATATTTCACTTCAATTTGATCGCCTAGATTCAAGTATTCTGTAACTTTTTCAACTCTTTCCCATGCAATTTCTGATACATGAAGAAGAACTTCTTTTCCAGGAACAAATTCTACTACAGCTCCAAAATCTAATATTTTAACAACAGTTACTTTATAAACTTCGTCAATAACAGGCTGAAATATTAAATTTCTAATTTTTTCAATTGCATTATCAATTTTCTCTTGATCTATGCCCAGAATTTCAACAATACCAACTTCATCTCTTTCGTTAATTACAATTGTAGTTTCACTTTCTTTTTGGAGTAGTTGTATCATTTTTCCACCAGGACCTATAACTGCACCAATGAAATCCTTAGGAATCTCCATAGTCACCATTTTAGGTGCATGTGCCTTAACAGTTTCATTTGGTTTGTTTATAGATTCATCTAATTTATCAAGTATTTCAAGCCTTCCTTTTTTAGCTTGATGTAATGCTTCTACAAGGATTTCATATTTTAATCCTTTTATTTTAATATCCATTTGACAAGCTGTAATACCTTCTTTAGTCCCCGCAACCTTAAAGTCCATATCTCCTAGGTGATCTTCATCTCCTAAGATATCTGAAAGTACCGCATAATTATCACCTTCACCAATAAGTCCCATTGCTATACCTGAAACATTACTTTTGATTTTTATACCAGCATCCATTAAGGCTAGTGATCCTGCGCAAACTGATGCCATTGAAGATGAACCATTAGATTCAAGTATCTCAGATACGATTCTAACTGTATAAGGACAATCTTCTGGCATTACCTTCTCAAGAGCTCTTTGAGCTAACATTCCATGTCCAATTTCTCTCCTAGAGGTCCCTCTTAAAGGTCTAGCTTCTCCTGTAGAAAATGGAGGAAAATTATAATGTAAATAAAATGTCTCTTCAGATTGATTAGTTGGCATGTCAATCATATTTACTTCTCTACTAGTTCCAAGAGTAACAGANGCAAGTGATTGAGTTTCACCTCTAGTGAAAACTGCAGATCCATGAGTTGAAGGAAGATAGCCTACTTCTGTCCATATATCTCTAATATCCTCTGTCTTTCTTCCGTCAAGTCTAATACCATCATTTAAAACCAGGTCTCTGATTGCTTTCTTTTGTGCTTTGTAGAAGTAGTTTGTAATTAAATTTTTCTTTTCTTCTAAGGTTTCTTCATCATAAGATTCAATCAGCTCTTCTTTTAATAAACTAAAGTGTTCACTTCTTTCATTTTTAGAAAGNCCCTTCTTAGCTATATCATAAGATTTTTGATAAACTTTTTNTGAAATTTCAGNTTCTAGCTCAAGATCTTCTTCTGCTCCATCATATTCTCTTTTTTCCGAACTCACACCCACCATTTTGATTAGCTTTTTTTGTGCGTCTATATGTTTCTTTACTTCCTCGTGAGCAAATTTTATAGCATCAGCCATTTCTTCCTCAGAAATTTCATTAAATTCTCCCTCAACCATAACAACTGAGTCTTCAGATGCACCAACCATTATATCGATGTCTGATTCTGCTAACTGACTCCTTGAAGGATTTATTATAAAATCACCATCAATCCTAGCTACTCTTACCTCAGAAATTGGCCCATCAAATGGAATATCTGATAATGATAAAGCTGCAGAAGCAGCTAAACCTACTAAAGCGTCAGGCATTACATTTTCGTCACTTGACATAAGTTGAATCATAACTTGAGTCTCTGAATGATAGTCTTTTGGAAATAATGGACGCAAAACTCTGTCGACTATTCTCATTGTAAGTATTTCTTCACTACTTGGTCTAGCTTCTCTTTTAAAGAATCCTCCTGGGAATCTACCAGCTGCAGCAAATTTTTCTCTATAGTCTACTGTTAGAGGAAGAAAATCTACTTTTGAAGCACTATAACTTGACACAACAGTTGATAAGAGCATACAATCGCCCATTTTAATAACAACTGATCCATGTGCTTGTTTTGCAAGTTTACCAGTTTCGATAGTTATTTCTCTACCGTCTGATAGTGATATTGTTTGAGATGAAGGTTTTGGAATCATAATTTAGTTTTGGTTATTATTTGTTGTTGTGTGTATTTAGACAACCAAACTAAAAATGTTATTTTCTGATACCTAATTTTTTAATTATTTCACGGTATCTTTCAATATCTGTTTTCTTAAGATACTCAAGTAAGTTTCTTCTTTTACCTACCATTTTTACAAGTGACCTTTCTGTATTGAAGTCTTTTGCATTAATTTTTAAGTGGCTAGATAAACTTTCAATTCGTTTAGTAAAAAGCGCGATTTGGCTTTCAGAAGAACCAGAATCTTTCTTATTCTTACCGAACTCTTTAAAAACTTCTTCTTTCTTAAGTACTGTCATTCAATTATTTTTGAGCCGCAAATATAGTAGAATATATTTAGAAAATTAAATTATTTATCCTTATTTACGAAGCGGATTATTCTGGATTAAATCTATGTAGAGGTTTATTTTCCTTTTTAAATCTTTCCTATGAGTTATAAAATCAAGGAAGCCTTTTTCAAGAAGAAATTCACTTTTTTGAAATCCATCTGGTAANTCTTGACCAGTTGTATCCTTAACCACTCTAGGTCCAGCAAATGCAATAAGGGCTTTTGGTTCAGCTATATTAATATCTCCAAGCATTGCAAATGAAGCAGTAGTACCTCCTGTGGTTGGATCNGTACATAATGAGACATATGGTAATTTTGCCTCNGATAAGTCATTTANTTTTGCTGAAGTTTTNGCCATCTGCATTAATGAAGTTGCAGACTCCATCATTCTTGCGCCNCCAGACTTAGAAATAATNACCAGNGGACACTTTTTTTTGATTGCAAGGTCTATTGATATAGANATTTTTTCNCCTACTACNGATCCCATTGAACCTCCAATAAACTTAAAATCCATACAAGCAATTACTAGATTTTTTCCTAATGATTTACCAAAACCAACTCTAATTGCATCTTTAAGATTAGTCTTAATTTGNGCATCTTTTAATCTATCAGAGTANTTTTTTTGATCTTCAAATTTTAAAAAATCAACAGATGTCATACCAGAACTAAATTCTTTAAATTTATCATCAAAAAGTATTTCAAAGTACTCTTTACTTCCTATATGTACATGATAATCATCTTCAGGGCTAACATACATATTTTCTGCTAGCTCCTTCGTTTCAATAACTTTTCCTGTAGGGGTTTTATACCAAAGTCCAGCAGGAATATCTTTCTTTTCCTCTGTCTTTGTATTAATATTCTTATTTGTTCTTTTGAACCAACTCATTCTAAGGGAGTTTAATCTAAGGTATTGATATTATTTAAATCTTCAAAAGCCTTAATCAATCTAGCTTTAAAAGTTTCCTCACCTTTTCTTAACCATGCTCTAGGGTCATAGTATTTTTTGTTAGGATTTTCTCCTCCTTCAGGATTACCTATTTGAGTCATAAGATATTCTTTTNTTTCAATCATATAATCTCTTATACCTTCAGTAAATGCAAATTGAAGATCAGTATCTATATTCATCTTTACAACACCATAATCTATAGCTTCTCTAATTTCTTCTACAGATGATCCTGATCCACCATGAAAAACAAAGTCAAGAGAATTCTNAGGAACATCAAANTTTTTTGAAACATATTCTTGGGAATTTTTAAGAATTTTAGGAGTTAATTTTACATTTCCTGGCTTGTATACTCCATGTACATTACCAAATGCAGCAGCTATCATGAATTTATCACTAACTGATTTAAGTTCAGAGTATGCATAAGCTACTTCTTCTGGTTGTGTATATAATTTTGATGAGTCAATATCTGAATTATCTACTCCATCTTCTTCTCCTCCAGTNACACCAAGTTCAATTTCTAGAGTCATATCTANATCTGTCATTTTTTTTAGATACTCTTTGCAAGTAGCAATATTTTCTTCAATAGGTTCTTCGGATAAGTCGATCATATGAGATGAAAACAAGTGGATATCCATTTTTATTATAAAAACCTTTTCCATATTCAAGAAGTCCATCTATCCATGGAAGTAATTTTCGTGAACAATGATCTGTGTGAATAATTACCTTTGAGTTATAATAGTCAATAGTTTTGTGAATATGATATGCACCAGCTATAGATCCAGCTATAGATGTATTAAAATCTTTACTTGGCATTCCTTTTCCGGCTATAAATTGAGAACCTCCATTAGAGAATTGAATTATAACAGGACTATTTAGTTCAGATGCTGTCTCAAGTACTGAGTTTATTGTGTTTGTACCAGAAACGTTAATAGCAGGAAGAGCAAATTTCTTTAGCTTTGCTAGTTTATTTATTTCTTGATTACCTTTTCCAAAAATAAAATTGTTTTTCAAAATGAGTGTTTGTTAAATTTTGTCAAAAATATTAAACTTATTCTTAAAAAGGGTAATTAATTCCAATATTAAATACGGCCTTATTTAGACTAAAGTCTGTGAACCATCTATTAGTCTTTTCTTTGGCAGGATTGTAGGTTTTAAAAGCAGTATCAAGTCGAAGTACAAAAAAATTGAAATCATATCTTAGACCAATCCCCGTTCCAATTGCTAGTTCATTTAAGTCAGATAAATTATCGAATGTCATAGACTCATCATCAACATTATCATTTACATTCCAAATATTACCAAAGTCAATAAAAAATGCTCCATTAAGGTTACCAGAAATTTTATTTCGATATTCTAGGTTAAATGCAATTTTTAGATTTGCTTCGTTAAATTCATTAATACTATTGCTACTTCCTGGTCCAAGCTTATATGCTTTCCATGCTCTATTGTCATTAGATCCCCCGGCATAATAAGATCTTGTAAACGGAATATAGTTTGAATTACCGTATGGTATTGCAATCCCTGTAAAAGCTCTTAAAGCAAAAACATCACCATTATTTAAAAGAATATGCTTTATATAATTTACTTCTGCCTTAGTATACTGTGATGGTAAAATATTTGATATTTCAACTTTGTTATTTGAGTTTTGATTTCCTCCTCTAAGTAATTCATTAAATAGGTTTCCAACCATTTCAAACTTTATTCGTAATTGAGAAAAATCCTCATCTAAGAAATTTTCTTGAGTATTACGATTAAATGAAATAGATGATCCAACAATTAAATTATTTTCAGTTAACCTTTCCTTCCTTTCTAGTATTGAACTAACATTTTTGTAAAAATCTGTTCCTGAATCTAATGTAGTCTCATCATTAAGTACTTGATTAATAAAAGTATCTGATCCTTCAGGAATAATTAAGTCACCATTTTGATCAATAGTTGACTGATCTAGATTATAAAGAGATGATATATAATTTAACTTATCATAGGAATTCTTATAAACACTGAAATAATTGGAGATATTTTGATTATTTACGTATTCAAAGTCAAGTAATTTAAAATTTATTTTTGAGTATTTTGATGGATTCCAGTTGACTTCATAAATCCCACTATAATATTGTTTGTCTAACCCTATATTTTTTTGAACGGTAGATCCAATAATTATATTAGTAACTGGAATCATCTCTTTTTTTATTAGCCTTTCAGTTTTAAAAGGTAGCATTGCTCTTGGAATTCTTAAATTTAGATTTCCTCCTAATTCAAATAGATTAAAGAAAGAGTCATTAGGGTCGCCAATATCCTTTGATGCTCCAATAGAATTATTAAGATTAAATGAAAGATTTTCAGTTCCCCTAAAAATATTTCTAATATTAAAATTTGTCCCAAAAGAAATTCCAAAGTCCTCAATATTAGAATGTGTAAAATCTAGATCAAATCCCAAACTAAATCTATCTCTTGGTAAAAGGTATATTGAGGAAGATAGAGAATCATTATTCTCTTCTATAATAATTCTGGGATATTTAAATGCTCCTATATTTGAAAAATATCTGGATGTTAGTAGTTTTTTCTCTTCACTGTAATTTTCTCCTTTTTCAAAAAATATAGGCTCTGTTAATGATTTAGTTGAATAATTAAGATTTCCTTTTGAAAATATTTTAATACCGTTAAAATCTAGAGAATCAGTATAGGAGTCTATATTTGATAATTCATCTATTGATTCAACATAAATATTAATATCATTTATTTTTCTGATTTGATATACCTCCTTTTCATTTGGGTTTTTAATACTTAAGATTAATGGAATTTTTTTATTAACTCCACTACTATCAATTAAAACATTATAGTTAATGCTTCTTTGTTGAAAATCATGAATGCCATTATTTTTAAATAAATTTACTAGTCTATCCCTTTCTAATATTAGTTTATTTATAGAAAAGTTTTCTTCCTTTTTTAAAATACTTTGAGCTCTATTAGAGCTGATTAATGAATCTATATCTCTAGAATTTGTATTTATTGAAATAGAATCAATTAAATATTGAGTGTTTTTGGTAATACTATATTTAATACTAGCTTGATTATAATTTAAAATTGTATCAGCAGATACTTTTGAGTCAAAGTAACCCTCGTTATTATAAAACTGTTTTAATCTTGATATATTTTCATTAACATTAGTATCTGTAATTTTAGTAGGCTTTTGNCCNAAATTCTTTAAAAACTTACTAAATGAGTTATTATATTGTTTTAGTTGTTTTATTTGTTTTTTGGATAATAGTCTGCTAAGTCTTTTATATCTGTTAGGTTTATTATATAACCATTTCTCAAATTTTTCGTCAGGATTCTCACTTGCTAGATTATATATAGACAAACCAAGTGGAAAACCAAAAACTTTATTAGTAGGTGAGGTAGGTTGAATAAGTAATTTCACAGGATCTTTCTTAATGATACTGTCATTAACCTCAAAAATATTTTCAATTAAAATAGAATCTNCAAAATTTTGATAAATACTTGAACTACATCCATTTACAACTAAGATAATTGTAAATAAATAAATTAGGGAAAGATATTTACTTGAAGACAATTTTTGTTTTTTACTAAATTACATCTTTTAGCTTAAAAACTTCTTTGTCTTACTAATTCAAATATGACCGCTGAAAAAGCCACCGAGACATTTAATGAGTCAATTTTTGTACTTATAGGAACTTTTACTACTTCATTAGATAAGCCTATGATGCTTTTTGAAATCCCTTTATCTTCAGATCCAAGTATAAGACCTACAGATTTCTTGAAATTAGTTTCATAAATTGTTTTATCAGCCTTTTCTGAAAGACTAATTATATCGACACTCATNGAGTTTAAATATAAAATTGCATCCTTTATATTGCTTACTCTAGCTATTGGTATTTTAAAAACTCCTCCAGATGAAGTTTTTACAACATCAGCATTAATAGGAGCAGAGTTGCTTTGNGAAATNATTATTCCNTCTACATCAGCTGCTACACTAGTTCTTATAATTGCTCCAAAGTTTCTAGTATCAGTTACACCATCNAGCAATAAGTAAGTNTTTGGTAATTTTTCATCAAATGTTGATGAAATTAAATCTTCTATAGATAATAATGAAACNGGTGATAGNATNGCTACTGCACCTTGGTGGTTTTTATCANTGTATTTTCTAAATTTTTCTTTAGGTACAAATGATGATTTAATATTTTTTCTTTCAAGAAGAATAATTAACGTTCTAAGCAAACTACTTTGCGAAGAGTTAGTTTTTAATAGGTATACTTTTGAAATTTCTTTTGANGCTTCTATNGCNTCAATTATACTTCTAATACCGTAAATTTCAATCTGATTTTCCATATAGACATAAAAAAAAAGGAGGTTTAAAAAACCTCCTTTTTATTAAAATAGTTTTATCAAATTTACTGACAAATATTCAGAGCTTTAAACCCTACTGCTGGACTTGTACCGTCCGATAAAGCAGTTTGGCTATTACCTCCACTTAAGTTTGTCCACTCAACTTGAAATGTAACTTCACTATCCCAATCACCTGAAGTGAATGCAATACCAACTGATGAAGCTGATGCAGGAACAGTTATAGTTTTAGAGACATCAGAACCACTAGCAAAAGTAATTACTGTTGTTACTCCGTCAACTGTAAAGTCCACTGATGCACCATTCCAACCATCACCATAGCTATCTTGACCATTAATGGTATAGATACCTGCTACAGATCCAGTGTTGTTTGCGTCAAATCTACATCCAATAATTAATGGATATAAGAAAGGTGATCTAAAATATGATTGAGTCATAGACCCAGTTACTGATGATCTTGAATAAGATTTTCCATTCGTAAGATTTAATTGAAATCTTACATTAACAACATCGTTTCCACTAAAGTTTGAGATACCCATGGCACCTAAAGCTTGATTTAGTGAAAGAGATACGTCAAATCTAGGAGTCCTACAGGACCATCTGTCATTTCTGATCTGCTTACTGTATTGTAAAGCAT
>JGI26060J43896_10000705_pt1 | contig 12210 bp, 12 predicted proteins | sample MarorgKNORR_S2LV_6_FD_43896 | JGI IMG/M metagenome (IMG submission 43896) | reverse complement strand
AGAAATTCTAACTAACCTCCAAAATGAAAATTACAATATAGATCAAATACAGTTTCCTAATAAACTTGCATCTGATAACGTATATCAAGAACGGTTGCGAGATGTCGACGCAAGTACGCCTGCGCGGTTTAACGCTGATAAGCGCCGCTTGTATGGTGCCTCCGGTTGTGCTGGTAAAATTGCTGTTTTTGCTGTGCGTTTAGATACCTATCCAATTCCAAATCGAAGTCAGGTATTTTATTTAGGGACAAATAGTCCGTATGTATTGGGTAAAATTCGTAGAGATATTTTATCTAAGTTCAAAAATCTCCCTACTTCAGGTGAGTATCTACATAGAGACTGCTATGATGCTGCTAAAAAATACAGTAAAGACACTTTTGTAGCCATTGACAAAATAGGACCTAGTTTTATTCCAAAGTTNTTTGAGTTTAAACGAAAAATAGATCTTNTGGCTGAAAAGTTCAATTTTCTTCCAAATAAATTTTCAGAAATATTNATGCAGTTTCTAAGCAATTTTTGGCCTAATCACTTACCGCGACGAATGGAAGAATACCGAGACCAGTATGAACATCACTGGATAATTGAAGCATCAGATGAAGGCATTGATGAAGCAAAAGATTATTTTGAAAATTTTTTCTCAAACAATGAAGGATCTTTTTTTGAATGTACAGAAAAAGAGGCTAAAAAAGCTATTTTACATCGTTTTGTTGCTGCCAGTGCAGTAGCTCGTTATCATGCAATGAATCAAGAAACATCTGGACAAATGATGTCTTTGGATATCGCATTTCCTCGTAATGAAAAAGACTGGTTTGAAAAGTTGCCTCCTGAGATAGATAAGTTGTTTGAAATTAAACTGTATTATGGCCATCTCTTTTGTCATGTATTACATCAAAACTATATTGCTAAAAAAGATGTTGATGTTGAAGAATTAAAGAAAAAATTATTAGAAACCTATGATGCTAGAGGTGCAGAATATCCTGCAGAGCACAATGTTGGACATGAATATGCTGCTAAATCTTCATTGTCAGAATTTTATAAGAGTCTTGACCCAACCAATGGTTTTAATCCAGGGATAGGATCGACTAGTAAACGTAAATATTGGAAATAAAATATCTTTAATTTGGATAATTTTTGTTTTGATATTATTCAATTCAAACTGTGAACTAACGCACTTAAGGTGTTATTTTTATATATTAGATTTGTATCGTTAAAACTTTATTATGATCAACAAAAAGGTTTATTAAATGGTTCTTCATAAAATAAAAAAATATATATTTTTATTCATTTTTTTGTATTCATCTTTACTATCAGCTGAGACGATTGGGCGTGTAATGAAAGCAAGCGGCCAAGTTCTTATCAAACCTATAGGTGGAGCTTCATACTCAGTAGTAGTAAAACCGGGTCAATCAGTATCTAATGGCGATGCTATTAGGGTTGGAGAGGGAAGTTTTGCAGTCGTAATCTTTTTAGATGATAAATCTGTTGTAAAGGTTAGAGAAAACACTGATTTTCAATTTGTTGAAACATCAAATACTCGTAGTCTTATAATTGACCAAGGAACGACACTCCATAATGTTAATAAAGAAGGTCGGCAAAAAGCATATAGGGTTGAAACGCCTGTATCTGTTGCATCTGTAAAGGGAACCGAGTTCTCTGCTTTTCATGATGCAGTTGCTGGAATAGATAAATTTGTTGGTAAAACTGGTAATTTTGATGTTTTTAATACTATTAGTGGGATGACTGTTAATGTTGGTGCAGGGCAAAAAGCAGTTTCTAATGCATTAGGTCAATTAATTCCAGCACCAGCACTTCCTGGAGATTTCCCTGAAGATCCTGATGGTGAAAGTAACGATCAACAACAAGAAGAACCACAAGAAGAACTAAATCAACCTGAAGAACAAGAATTGCAGGAACAACAACCTCAAAATGAGCTTCAACAAGAAGAGTTGTCAAATAATGAGCCTGAAACTGAAGAACCATCTGATAATCAAGAGCAACAACCGGATGAACCTCAATCAGGTGATTCACCAAAGCCAAAAGCTAAAAAGCCATTAAATTTAGGCCTCGGTGTTGGTTCTGCTACAATAGATGGGGTACTTTATAATCAAGTAGCTCTTCGTCCAGAATTATCATTTGGTAAACTAGGCTTAGGTTTAGATTTGCCCCTATACATTGATAATGAAGGTAATATAAGGAAAGATGAATGGGATGAAGCTTCTGATATTATAGATAAATTTTTATACATAAGATGGGGTGAAAAGTCAGACCCTTTTTGGTTTAAGTGGGGTGCTTTAAATAATGTAACATTAGGTTACGGTGGCCTACTCAATGGTTATTCAAATATGATGGAATTCCCTTCAGTTAGAAGAGTGGGGATTAATACTGGTATAGGGTTTAGAAATTTCAGTACAGAGTTATTTCTTTCAAATATGAAAGATTTTACAAGAGGTGGTACACTTATGGGTCTTCGTGGTGCTTATAAGCTGTCAGATGCGATTCCATTAACATTTGGTTTAAACTTTGTGATGGATATGAACCAATTTTCTGGATTAAAAGATACTGATGATGATACGTATCCAGATATTTTTGATGACTTTCCAAATGATAAAGACTATTGGAATGATACTGATGGAGATGGTATAGCTGATAAAAATGGTGGTAATACACCACCAGCTAATGGTTGGGATATTGATGGAGATGGTGATAATTTTTTAGATTCGGAAAAAACCCCAATTTTAAAACCAACACCTTTTAGCTTAAAAGACAATAAAGCAACTGCGCAGGGTTTTGCTTTTGATTTAGGTTATCCAATAGTAAAGAGTAAAGCTTTTTCACTTGAAGCTTATATGGAATACAATAAGTTAATATTCCCTAAGATTAAAGGTGATAAATACTATAGTCGAAAAGCTATGGATGGAACAGGAATTACAATACCTGGAGTCCGTGCCAATATATTTAGTTTTTTAAACGTTAGCTTTGAATACAGAATAAAACAAGGTTACTTCGCTCCTCAATTTTTTGATGGAAGCTATGATCTATCTCGCGTTGTTGCTTTGTTTAGTGACTCTACAACAGTAATTCGCACAAAAGATCAAATGGTCTTAGTTGACGATTCTAATACATCTGGCATGTATGGCTCAGCCTCTGCTAATTTATTCAACCTAGTCAACTTTAATGCTGCTTATGCAAGCATGAAGGGAGATGGTGATGTTGAACTTAATAGTTTTAATGCTTTAATTAATATTAACGCCGAAAATATTCCAAAATTGAGCGTTGCTCAAGCATATTATCAGCGAAATAATGATAAAAATCCTTTTGATTTTGGTGATCCTTCAACAAATACAATATTTGGTTATAAAGTTGGATATGAAGTAAACGCTGGGGTAAGTCTTATATGGGACTTTAGGCAGTTTTATAGAGATTCAGGTAATGGCTTAGAACCAGTTAAACAAACAACAATTGAGACAGCATTTAATTTTTAATGCCAGACACATTAAAAACTGTATTTAAATATGATGCAGGAGCAAGAGGTTTTAAAAGAGCCTCTTTAATATTGATATTTTTAGCGGGATTATTAGCTATTTTTGGAATTTTTTGGTTATATTCATGGTTTTAGGAGGAATAATGAATTTATCTATTGAATATTGTAACGTTTGAAATTATCTACCTCGAGCAGCCAGTTTGGCTACTTTGATATTAAAAAAATATGGAGCATCAGTTTCATCTTTGAAATTAATTCCATCATCTGGTGGTGTTTTTGAAATCTATAATGATAAACATTTGATATTTTCAAAAAAAAATGAAGGCCATTTTCCAGATGAGAATGAGGTTGTAAAAATACTGGAAAAGTTTAATTAAATATTTATTTTATATTGTACTTATACTACCATTAGCATCTCAAGATGGAGAAGTCATTAGTTTGTCTAAACACATAGGCCACACTTTAGATGCCGAAGAAAATTTATACTACAATGTCTTCTCTAATGTACCAAATTTTAATAATGCGCAGTTTTTCCAGGTAAAGCCAAATCGAATTATTGCGCGTATTTCTTATCTTGATTACACAAAGATTAAGATTGCTAAAAAATCTTATAACCTTAAAAAATTTACAGATCTTCAAATAAGTATTAATAAAAAACCGAGAATTACAGATAAGATTCGTGCATCTTTTGCAGATAACCTGACGTACTTACGTACTAAAGAAGTTTTAGAAAACATACCTGCTGGTCAATTTGTTTCTGTAAAAACTCGATCGAATAAATGGGTAAAAGGGACTTTATTATCTTTTAAAAAAAATACATTAAGTTTGCAAACGCCCATTTCAATTAAAAAAATACCTATGACTCAAATGGAGTTAATAAATTATAGAGAAAAAATAATTGATCGTCAAGATTGGAAAATTTACATTTATGGAATTGCAGCTATTATAGGCTTTACATTAATGGAAACATGGAACCTTCAAACAACTCCAGAATGGGGTGTTAAATGGCACAATCGTTTTTCAGGTGCTATTTTTGGCTTAATTGCTGGAGCAGAAGTATATGATACTTCAATGATTTTACTATCAAAGAAATCTCAGTTTGGACTTACAGCTAAAGAATTAGATCAATTAAGTCTTAATTAAAGGAGAAATTTTGTCAGATACTGATACGAAAAAAGATTTTAATCAAAATTACTTAGCAGATAAACTTCACTCTATAGGAGATAAGTTGGGTGATGCATACGGCGAACCGCTTCTTAACGAGTTAATAGCGAGAATGGAAAGAACGGTCTCTCATTTTAATGAAGAAGTTGATGTTATGGTCAAAACTTTAACGAGTAGAACGAAAAATCAAAGAAGACTTTTAGCTTCAATGCGTGGTGATGATCCAAATTTAATAGATATAGAATTAAGTGATCTTGAAAAAAAATTAGAAGCAAAAGATAAATCAAAGTCTAATTCATCTGCTGATTCTAAAGAAGAAGAAGAACCAAAGAAAAAAATGTTCTCATTTTTTAAGAAAAAAAAGAAAAAATGATTTCAAACCGCACTTTTAAGTGGGGCATTATATTCTTTATTTTTCTCTTTAATTTTTCTTTCCAACAAGAGTCAAACCAAAAATTTACAGATTTCACGTCGTTAAAAAAGCGTGTTTATAATTTTACTAAAGTTGAGTTTATTACTGAAGAAGGTGAGTTTAATGATGCAATATGCACATTGGTCATTAAAGATCTTGATCAAAATAATCCTCCTTATGTTGCAATATATTATAAAAGAGATAATTCAAATTGGTTTACCGAATCTTTATATAGAAAACGTGTTCGTTATAGTTTTCAAGATGGCTTAATAAAGCTTGATCGTTCAAATTTTTGGGACTGGTATGAGGTTAATGAAATTAAGATAGTTGTAATTTATTAAATGCTTCATTTCTTGCTTATCGTGATTTAAATCTGGTAAATTTAGTTTCAGTTTTTTTAAAATTTGGTCGTGCTAGATGGGGAATTAGCGGTGCCCTGTAACTTGCAATCCGCTATAGCAAGATCGATGCTAGTTTGCGGCAAACGCTGATCTTTGCATTTAAAAAAAGTAATGTTGAAGTTTCAATTCTTTGCAATGGTTTTACACTGAATTCCGTCAGGACCGGAAGGGAGCAGCGGTAAGTGCTTAGAATTATGTGCCGAAGAACCCCTGAAATGGAGTTAACTGATTTATTATGCACTGATAACAGATTTGTCAATATCAAGTGCACGACCATATATTAATCGAGTGTTTATGGCTTATACAGTTTTATCTTTAAAATGGCGTCCTCAAGTTTTTGCTGATTTAATCGGTCAAGAACATGTTACTAAAACATTCATCAACGCATTTAAAAAAGATCGGATTGCTCAAGGTTATATCCTTACAGGTCCAAGAGGAGTTGGCAAAACAACAACTGCCAGAATTATAGCAAAAGCTCTTAACTGTCCAAGTTCAATCGATGGAGTCCCATGTAATAAATGTAATAATTGTCAAGAAATTACGGATGGGAGAAATTTAGATGTAATTGAAATAGATGGTGCATCAAATCGAGGCATAGAAGAAATAAGAAACATTAGAGAGCAAATTAAGTATACCCCAATGAATGCTCCTTATAAAATTTTTATTATTGATGAAGTTCATATGTTAACCAATCAAGCTTTTAATGCATTACTAAGAACATTAGAAGAACCACCCTCACATGGGAAATTTATTTTAGCTACAACTGATATTCATAAAGTACCTTCTACTATTATATCAAGATGTCAACGTTTTGATTTTAATAGAATTACAGAAGCTATTATTAGAGATAGATTGAAAATTATTTTCAAAGATGAAAACATTGTTGTTGATGATGATTCAATTAGTGCTATTGCTCGTAAATCTGATGGGAGCATGCGTGATGCTTTAAGTATAATGGATCAAGTAATAGCTTATGCAGGTGATTCTATTAAAATAGAAGATGTATCCACAATTATTGGATTAATCTCAATTGATGTATTTTTTAATTATTCAAATGCAATTATTAAAAAAGACTATTCTAAAATGACTAATGTTTTAGAAACGATTAAATTAACAGGATTACCAGTAGAAGATGTAGCAGAGGGACTAAGTACCCATTTTAGAAATTTAATAATTGGTACTGTTGAAAATAGTGAAAATTTATTAGAACTTAACGATGAACATAAAAAACAATATCTATCTAATGCTAAAGAATGGAACAGTAAAGACTTGCTTAGAGTAATTAATGTTTTAAATGATTTAGAATACAAGTTAAAACATATGTCTCAACCACTTATTTTTTTTGAAATGACCTCAATGAAGTTAATGGAGATGGATACCACAGTTTCTATAACTGAATTATTATCAACATTAAAAGCTGAACCTATAAAAAAAAAGGTTAATACTTCAATCTCATCTAGTGAAAAAATAATAATAAGTGATGATAAATTATTATCAATTGAACCTTCTAAGAATGATACAATTGAACCTTCTAAGAATGATATAATTGAACCTTCTAAGAATGATATAATTGAACCTTCTAAGAATGATATAATTGAACCTTCTAAAACAACTGTGAGCAAAATATTTAGTATAGATGATATAAAAAATGAATGGAATAAATTCGTCATTATGATAAGTCAAGAGAGACCCTCTCTTGGTACAGCTTTAGATCATAGTATTCCAGCTTCCTTAGTTGGAAATAAGCTTATAATAGAAGTTTCGGGTCTTCCTGATTTTAGCGTTGGAAATCTTAATCGTAATAATGAAGTTATTGAAAGTTTTTTAAAAGATTATTTTAAAAATGATTTAAAAATTAATGCTGTTAAAAATGAGGGTGATAGTAAACAATCATCAATNTCAGAAATAAATATTGAAAGAAATATAGANGATAATAAAGAAACTAATTTAAAAAATGATGAAAATGATAATGTAGTTTCTCGTGTTATTGAAGTTTTTGATGGAGAAATTTTAAGATAGGAGTATGAATGTTTAATAAGGGTAATATGTCAAGTATGCTAAAACAAGCACAACAAGTGCAAAAGCAAATTGAAGACGTACAAAATGAATTAGATGATCTAAATATTGATGGTGAATCAGGTGGAGGTATGGTTAAAGCGACTGTAAATGGTAAAATGGAATTACTTAACTTAAATCTACAAGATGATATTTTTGAAGAAGATAAAGATCTTATCGAAGATTTAATTATATCTGCAATTAATAATGCAATGAGTAAAGCTCAAGAAGAAAGTCAAAGTAGAATGAATGCAGTAACCGGTGGTATGTTAGGTGGAATGAAAATTCCAGGAATGTAATTGAACTCATTTCCAGATAGTATTCTTCAGTTAATTGATGCTTTTTCTACGTTTCCTGGTATAGGAAGGAAAACAGCTCAACGGATGGCCTTTCATGTATTAAAATCTTCGTCAAATATNGCTATTCAGTTATCTGAATCAGTANTGAATATGAAATCAAAAATTAGGTTTTGTTCAATTTGTAATGGGATAACTGAGAATGATCCATGCAATATATGCTCAAACCCTAAAAGAGATGAATCATCTATATGTATCGTTGAACAAGCTTCAGACGTGTATACTTTCGAAAAAACAAATTCTTATCATGGTGTTTATCATGTTTTAGGTGGAGTTTTATCACCACTTGATGGAATTGGTCCAGATGATTTATCAATTAAGGGTTTAATTTCAAGAGTTAAGCCAGGCGATGAAATTGTAATTGCAACAAATCCTAGTATCGAAGGTGAAGCTACAAGTTTGTATATTGCGAAACTATTAAATGATAAATCAGTTAAAGTTACCAGACTTGCAAGAGGTCTACCAATGGGTGGTGATTTAGAATATCTTGATGAAGCAACACTTATGCGTGCTATGGAAGGAAGAACAACAATATGATGACATTGCCCAACATTCTTACTTTATTTAGAATATTATTAACTCCAGTTTTTATTGTTTGTCTATTCGAAGATTTTCCCGGTGCACACCTTTGGGCTTTATTTTTATTTGTAATTGCATCAATTACTGATGCTTACGATGGTTATTATGCTCGAAAAAATAATATGGTTACCGACACTGGTCGATTTCTTGATCCATTAGCTGATAAGATACTTGTTTCTTCTGCTTTTATATCATTTGCAATTATGGGNCTTATAGACTTTTGGATGGTAGGACTNATATTATTTAGAGATCTTTTTGTTACAGCACTAAGAATTATTATGACACGTAATGGTTTTACTATGATGACGAGTCGTATTGCAAAGTCTAAAACTGGTGTTCAGTTAGGTATAATTACTTTTACTTTAATATTTTTAAGCCTTAAAGGTTTAGGCTGGGTTTTGTCTAATGAAATTCATTTATTTATTCTTGAATATGAACTTATCTATTATTTAACAGCGATTACTGTTATTTTTACTTTGTACACTGCCTTTTCTTATGTCCAAGAGAATCAAAAAGCGATAAAAGAAATAATGAATTAATATATGAAAAAAAACATTGCTGAATGGATTGGAACAGTTTTTTATTTAGGAAAACTTCCATTAGCTCCTGGTACTTGGACTAGTCTAGTTGCCACTATTGTATGGTATTTTATTTTTAAAGATCTTAATGTTTATTTTTTACCTATGATAACATTTTTACTATTTATTTTAGGAATTATTTCATCGAATATAATTATTGCAGACTCAAAAGAGCATGACCCTTCAAAGATTGTAATAGATGAATGGGTTGGTCAATGGTTAGCTTTTACCTTATTACCAGTAACTATCCAAACTGGCTTAATTGGATTTCTAGCTTTTAGGTTTTTTGATATTTTAAAACCTGGCCCAGTCAAAAAAATGGAAAGATTGCCTAAAGGACTAGGAGTAATGGCAGATGATGTGATGGCTGGTATTCTAGCATATTTTATTATAAAAATTTATTATTTAACATTTTCATGAAAATTGGACTTATTACAATTGGTGCTGAGTTATTAAACGGAACACGCATTGATACAAATGCATCTTGGATAGGAAAATCAGTTATTTCAGCTGGAGGTAGTATCCATTGGCATATGACGGTTAACGATACAAACGAATCCATAGTAAATAGTTTAAATCAAGTCCCCGAAGATATAGAAATTATATTATGTACTGGAGGATTAGGTCCAACCCATGATGATATCACACCGACTGTTCTATATACTTATTTTAATGACAATCCATTATTTGATGACGAATATTGGAGTTTATTAACTAGTAGATTTAAGTCTCGCGGAATTGATATTCCTGAGTCAAATAAAAATCAAGCAATGAAGCCTAAAAAAGGTAAAATTATTCCAAACGCTATTGGTTCTGCTCGAGGCTTACATTTTAAAAATAATAATTATCAAATATTTGCTATGCCAGGTGTACCATCTGAAATGAAATTGATGATGAATGATTTCATATTACCTATTATTAGGAAAATATCTAAAATAGAAAATCATGTAAAATTAATTCGTACAACTGGAATCATGGAATCAGGACTATATGAAATCATAAAACCTTATTTCAAGANTAAAGACTTAAGCGTAGCATTTTTACCTAGCTTTACNGGTGTTGATTTACGTATTTCTTCTCAAAAAAATAATATTTTAGTGAGCTTCCTTGATGCAATTTTACCTTTAATAGATAAATATTACTATGCTGAAGATGAAACAGAATTAGAAGACGTATTAGGTGCTGCTATTATCGATAAGAAAAAAACTATTTCAACGGCAGAATCTTGCACTGGTGGATTAATAAGCGATAGATTAACAAACACACCTAACAGCTCATCTTATTTTAAAGGTGGTATTGTAGCTTATAGTAATTTGGTTAAAACAAATTTATTAAATGTGAAAAAAGAAACATTGAATAAAAATGGAGCTGTCAGTGAGGAAGTAGCATTAGAAATGGCTGAGGGTATTCGTAANAATTTAAATGTTGATATCGGTTTATCAACTACTGGAATAGCTGGTCCCGGCGGTGGAAGCAAAGAAAAACCAACTGGCCTTGTATATATAGGTCTTAGTACTTCTAGCTATAATAAAGTTTATAAATTTAATTTTACTAAAAATAGAAAAATAAATAAACTTATGACAAGTCAAGCAGCATTAAACATCTTGAGAAATTATTTAGAACTTTAATATTTTTTTTATAAATAAAAAGTGAACCTTTCCTTAATACGGAAGTATATACTATTTTACACTCCTGTTTTTTTAATAATTATTTACCTTAGGAATTTAAATGGCTGCCACAAAAGATAAAAAAAGTAAAGCATTAGAGCTTGCAATCTCGCAAGTAGATCGTCAATTTGGAAAAGGATCAATAATGAAACTGGCAGGTGATCAGCCCGTTATGTCAGATAATAGTATTTCTACAGGCTGTTTATCATTAGATGTAGCATTAGGCGTTGGTGGAATCCCGCGTGGCAGAATAATAGAAATTTATGGACCTGAGTCATCAGGAAAAACTACTTTAGCTCTACATATAGTTGCAGAGGCTCAAAAAGCTGGTGGATATGCAGCATTCATAGACGCAGAACATGCAATGGACCCTCAGTATTCTAAAAAACTTGGTGTTAATATAGAAGAGTTGCTTGTTTCACAACCTGACACAGGTGAACAAGCACTTGAGATTACAGAAACTTTAGTTCGAAGTAGCGCTTTAGATGTTATTGTTATTGACTCTGTAGCAGCTCTTGTACCAAGAGCTGAGCTTGAAGGTGAAATGGGTGATTCACATATGGGGCTTCAAGCACGCCTTATGTCTCAAGCATTACGAAAACTGACAGGTACAGTTAGTCGCTCGAATACTGCTGTTATCTTTATTAATCAAATCCGTGAGAAAATTGGAGTTATGTTTGGTAATCCTGAAACAACGCCAGGAGGTAGAGCTTTAAAGTTTTATACATCTGTTCGTATGGATATCCGTCGAATAGCTACAATAAAAGATAGTCAAGATGCTATTGGCAATCGTACACGTGTTAAAGTTGTAAAAAATAAAGTTGCAGCACCTTTTAAGCAAACTGAGTTCGATATAATGTATAATAAAGGCATTTCTTATGAAGGTGATATCTTAGATTTAGCACTTCAAGGAAATATTATTGAAAAAATGGGTTCCTGGTTCTCTTATGGAGATTTAAAAATTGGCCAAGGAAGAGAGAATTCAAAGCAATATTTATCTGATAATGATGATATGAGAAAAGAAGTAGTAACTAAAGTTAAATCTTTTATGGGCCTAGAAGAATCCTCTGCGGAGAATGATAAATCATAAAATAGTAAAAATTAAAAGGTCTAAAAAGTATTCTGACCGATTTATAATTTATTTTGAAAACAAAAGCGTCCTCAGAGTTTCTGAGGACGCTTTTGTTTTAAATCCAATGAAAGTTGGTGATTTATTATCTGATTCAAATATTAAAGAATTAGATGATAAAATGAATCTGCATGAAGCTAAAGAGGCAGCCTATCGTTTATTATCCTATAGAATGAGAAGTATTGCTGAACTTAGTAAACGATTAATTCAAAAAGGATATAATGATGTAGAAATTGAATTTGTTGTAAATCATCTGATAGAATTAAATTATTTAAATGATGAAGATTTTGGGAAAGCTTTTGTTCTTGAAAAAGTGAAATCTAAAAAAATTGGACCAGTGGCGCTTAGATCTGAAGCTGCACAGCATAATTTATCAATTGAGTTATTA
>JGI26060J43896_10000703_pt1 | contig 12227 bp, 11 predicted proteins | sample MarorgKNORR_S2LV_6_FD_43896 | JGI IMG/M metagenome (IMG submission 43896) | reverse complement strand
GGCGCAGGCATCGCGCAAGAATTGCATTTAGGTTCCATGAAAGAAGTTGCTCCAGGATGGAAACTAAGAGTGCTACTGGCACAAGCTTTATTCTCAAACCCCGACATCCTGTTATTAGACGAACCTACCAACAACCTCGACATAAATGCTATTCGTTGGCTAGAGGGCGTATTGGATCATCGCAAATGCACCATGATAATTATTTCTCACGACCGACACTTCCTGAATTCCGTATGTACTCATATGGCCGACATCGATTATGGTGAATTGCGTCTGTACCCAGGAAACTACGATGATTTCATGACAGCCTCGACCCAGGCTAGAGAACGATTGCAGTCAGTCAATGCAAAAAAATCAGCCCAGATCACGGAACTTCAAGAGTTCGTCAGCCGCTTCTCCGCCAATGCATCTAAAGCCAAGCAAGCAACTTCACGAGCGAAGCAAATAGAAAAAATTACGCTTGAGGACGTCAAACCTTCTAGTAGAGTCAGCCCCTATATTCGATTCAAGCAGGAGAAGAAATTATACCGTCAAGCTCTTACCATAGAAAACATGGGCCATGGCTTCGACAATGAGTCCCTCTTCAATGGTGGCAATATGATAATGGATGCAGGGACTCGCCTGGCAGTTATTGGTGAAAATGGAGCGGGGAAAACTACCTTTCTTCGTTGCTTGCTAAATGAACTCTCAGTGAATCTTGGAACGTTACAATGGGCGGAAGGGGCTACTTTGGGATATTGCCCTCAGGACAGTAACAGTGATTTCGATTGTGAGCTGAATTTATTTGATTGGATGAGCCAGTGGCGCAAACCAAGCCACGGTGATCAAATCGTGCGTGCTACTTTGGGTAGGCTATTATTCTCCACAGAAGACTTCGAGAAATCAGTAAAAGTATGTTCCGGAGGCGAGAAAAATCGCTTACTTTTTGGCAAACTGATGATGATGGATCCCAATGTGTTGCTCCTCGATGAACCGACTAATCACCTAGATATGGAAGCTATTGAAGCTTTGAATCTGGCGCTGACTTATTATGAAGGCACATTAATTTTTGTGAGTCACGATCGAGAATTTGTTTCATCATTGGCAACCAGAGTCATTGAAATTAAAGATCACCAATTAGTAGATTTTCAGGGCAACTATGAAGAATATCTAGCGAGTCAGCAAGATGAGAAATTAGGAGCCATAGTAAAAACACAATAACTTTTGGCCTCTTCATTCCAAGAACCCATAGCACACTCTAATGTTACAGCTATTCCTTTTCTGCAACCGCATTGCTGGTTCAAATTCTTAGGTTTTAATTACCAAATAGGTTGCGCCATTGATCTTCTTTTTTTAATTTCAAAGCGGCCTGCAGATCAGCAAAAGTCCTCAACGTCTCCAGGTACTCAGGATGCTCGATGGCGATACGGTCGTGTTCTTCTTCCAGTTTTACCATTTGGTCAGCGGTCTCAACCCTTAGATCACTTGTGCTATTCAATTCACCAATCCCGCTTAACCAGTCTCGAGCCATGCGCGCACGCATTTCTATAACAAAACGAGGCTCACAGACGCGCTGACGAATATGAGTACCAGTAGGTGCTATCTTTTCGCATTCGATATCGAAATCATCGTTGCTATTTAGCTCATTGAACATTCCATATAATTTGTTTTCTTCTTCGACAATCTGCATGCGCAGACTGAAGAAAGTGCGGGCTCCTATTACCTGAATCTCTTCGATTTGGCGGCCTGAAACTTGAGGAGCTGCTGGCATTAGGCCCTCTACCTCAGGGCCTCCTTCTGCAAGTATTTCCACCGCCTCACCTTGTTCAGGCTCTTGCTCGATTTCCAGTTGATCCTGCCCGGCCAATACAACACTGGTAAATAATAGTGACGCAATAAAGGATGTAAAGCAGCGAGTCATTAATCTGTCCTGTTCAGCATACTTCAGCCTAGCGTAACATCCCTGCTTAGTCTACGAAATTAGCAAGCAGGCAAACTATTAACTTAAAAGGACCTGCTTTCCGAAGCCGACAGGAAACCCTGATTAGAATGAAGGAGTAATAGCTTCCGATTGATCAGACTAAAGACGATAAGAATCTGGAAATTGCCTCTGGCGCACTTTGCCCAGCATCCTGTTCAGCTTGCGGATTATAATTAGTATTAGTGTTCACATCATAAGTCCAGTAATCGCCAGCCTTATCGAAGATTATTTCAATTCCAGCAATGCCTATATTTGACTGTTTCAAGAATGTTTCATAATCACCAATATTTGGAATTGAAAAATCCTTAACAATCTGAAATTTGTTCGTCTCTTCAGTTGGACAATTGGATTCTAGCTCGCAAACATCTGCCGGACACAATTCAAAACCCTGAGTAGTGTCAACTTCGACAGTATACAAAAATTTTGAATCGACAAATTCCATTCGAAATATGGATTTCGAAGGAGCATCAATATATTCCTGCAGCAAGGTGATTCCATCAGGAGACTCTTCAAACTCATCACTGGCAAGATAGCCATGCAGTGCTGCCTCATTATCAAATTTTCTTACCCCCAACCCTTTACCTGCTCTGTTATGTTTTGTAATAAGCGGAAAGCCGATGCGGCTGGCACCATCGATTAGATGCTCTTTCTTAATCGCACAGAAGGTTTTAGGGGTTCGAATTGAAAATTTTTCCAAGCTCTCATACTGGCGTATCTTGCTGATTTCAAGATCCAGTGCGTTACCACCATTGATGACAATTCTATTATGTCGCTCCAACCATGCAAGAATTCCCGCAACTAACTCAGGCTCATAACGATGTCCCCGAGTATGTGACGAGGCGCTCATTCGATTCCAGTAAACGGCATCAGGAGGAATTTCAGACAGATCCAGACTCATATCCGGCACATACCAAATACGATAATCAATGTTGAGTTTTTGAAAGGCCTCTTCGAATGGAGAAATCCATTCATTATTTTCATGAATTATTATAATCATGCCGAATTTTAATAATTTATCAATAGGAGTCAAGCTACTTTGATTTTAGAACGATTTTCCTCAGTAGTTATTGGCTAACTTGACATTCTCGATATTTTTACCAAAAGAAAATTTATACATACTGTCACTAACTTCATGACGGGCAACACTTCTAAGATTGCATTCCAGAATTGAGGCTTATTTCCCTGACCCTATATAATTCGCATACCGATAAGCCGTCTAAAGAGTTATCTAGCGATGTGGTGCTTTGCTTGCCAACAGTTGCTGCGCACTAATCCGGCGCTCTAAGAAACCCCCTTCACAATAGCCTAAATAATATAACCAGAGGTTTTTAAATTTCTGATCGTAGCCCAGAGCCTGCAATTGATCCTGTTTCTCCAGGAAAGCTTCGCGCCAATGGGCGAGGGTCTGTGCATAGTCCAGACCTATGTCCCGCACATCACGGATCACCAAATCAGTCTTGGCAGCAATTAACTTTGACATCAGATTCATTGAAGGCAGGAATCCACCTGGGAATATGTGCTTTTGAATAAAGTCTTCGTTCCGGCTGTAGGCATCAAAACGCTGGTCCGCTATAGTAATCGCCTGCAACATAAGTAGACCATTTGGTTTAAGCAAGCTATTCAATTTCTGGAAATAACCAGGTAAAAACTTTCTCCCAACTGCTTCGATCATTTCCACAGATACGATTTTGTCGTACTGGCCTTCTAGTAGACGATAATCTTTATTCAATAAATCAATACGATTTTCTAGGCCTTCAGCTTTAATCGCAGCTTGTGCAAACTTAAATTGCTCATCCGAAATAGTGGTCGTAGTTACCCTGCAGCCATAGTTCTTGGCTGCAAAGATAGCCATTCCCCCCCACCCTGAGCCAATTTCAAGCAAATGATCTTTTTCGGAAAGTTCAAGTTTTTCGCAGAGTCGCACTAATTTGTTGATTTGAGCTTGGGACAAAGAGTTATCGGGGCGGTTGTAAATTGCAGAAGAGTACTGCAGATGCTCATCCAGAAAAGCCTGATAAAGGTCGTTCCCTAAATCATAGTGAGCAAGAATATTACGCTTTGCTTGCTGTGTCGTATTTATCCGACTTAGTAATCGAAAATATCTAATTGGTTTCATGATCCAGCCAAATCTGCTGTCCCAATAATCTAACATCTCCATATTACGAGAAAAAAACCGGGTAACCTGTGTTATGTCAGGTGAAGTCCACCAACCATCGACAAAGGCTTCCCCGGCAGCGGCATTTCCCCCCACTAAGGCTCTAGCATAACTTCTCAAATTTAGAACATCGACTTCTGCTTGCAAGCTCGCATTTCTATCACCAACTTCAGCTATCACTCGACCATTTTCTCTCAATAGAAAGTGACCATGCTGCGCTTTACTCAGCACGCGAACCATCGACCGGCGCAGAAAGTTAACAGATTTTGAGGGCTTCTCAACTGACTCAATTTCATTTTCCGAAATCAACGCCCCGCGCTCCTGATTCATACCATGCCTTCCTTAGTTTTAGCGGGACTCTTGCTTGGGTGTGAGTGATAAGGAGTTCTTTTAAAAATTAGCTTCAAAGCCTGCCAATAGATCCCGGCTACTATGCTAAATGTCTGTATTGGTGTTGTAATTAATACGCGCCAAAGTTGCCTTTGGTTTAGTACTAAACGATTTAACATAAGTGTTGCATCTAAAACCTTTTGTTGATTTTCGCTATTACCGAATATGTCAATATGCACCAGGCAGTGTCTATTGTTGCTGGTTGGAGGAATCACACGCCACTGATAATCTTGTTCCATAGGATTGAAAGGAGATACATGAAATTCTTTTGCATGGCGCTGCGGTTCTTGCAAATCAACCAGATAGTAGTGCCTCTCATTCCAGGGCGTATTACTCACCTCAGCCAACATATATCTGAATTTTCCTTCCTGCTTCAGGTAGTAGAGGTTTAAAGGGCTGAAGTAGAAGCCGAAGTAACGAAGGTGACCAAGAAAATAGACCTCCCCTTTAATTTCTGCTGACTCCTTACCTAACTTTTCTGCAATCTTGTTTTTAACTGCCTGTTCAAGATCGCCTTTCTTACCTCCAATATAATCCTTTCTTCTGAATCGAGCCCAGGACAGCACACTGCTACCGAATTGCCAGAATTTTTGCATTACTTTGGGAATTTCATTCACTTTTAGTAACAACATGAATATCGGATATTCAAATTCATGCGTATTTGGCATAAAGCGCCGGTGACGAATACTCCCCTGGTAAATGGCACTTTCAAATTCATCGGGGCTTGAGGTTTTTTGTTCCATAATTGGTTTCAAATTTTTTCTATAAAGTTAATCCAAATCGTCCACATACATCTAAAGCGCTGCGCACTCCATCCTCATGGAATCCACTGTACCAATATGCACCGCAGTAATGAATGCGATCGATGCCACATATTTCATCCCGACGTTTCTGTGCTGCGATAGATTCTCTTGAGAAAACAGGATGCGCATAACTGAACTCTTGCAATACTTTCTTAGGATCAAGCTTGTGCCCTGCATTTAATGAAACTAGCAAAGGCTCAGCGCTATTTAGTCCTTGCAGGATATTCATACAGTAGGTAACCAGTGGAGGCTCATTGCCTTTGGCTTCTCCCGTCAGAAAGTTCCAACTTGCCCACGACAATGGCTTACGAGGCATTAAAGATTCGTCGCTGTGCAGAATTACTTCATTCTCTTGATAGCTCATCGCTCCAAGAATTAGCTCTTCATTGACTGTGGGTTGATGCAGTAAATTGAGCGCCTGGTTGCTATGACAGGCCATGATAAGCTGATCGAACTCCTCAACTCTATCTGGGGTTAGCACCTTAATCACTTTGTCAGTGCGTGAAACCTCAAGTGCAGGTGTGTTCAACTTAATTCGGTCGCGAAACCTGGCAGTCATTGGCTCGATATAACTGCTGGAACCACCTTGAAGTACATACCATTGCGGTCGGTTCTTAATATCCAGTAACCCATGGTTTTGGAAAAAATTCAAGAAAAATTCCAGCGGAAAAATTCCAGCCTGTCCCACACTGCAAGACCAGATGGCTGCAACCATGGGCAGAAGATAGTTGTCCTTAAAAAAAGAGCTGAATTTATGTTGCTCTGCATATTCGTTCAAAGTGATAGCGCTTATTGATCCTTCTTCGATAGCCAACTTACTGACCTTATTGAATCTAAGTATCTCGGCGATTAACTTATAGAAATAGGGGCGGAGCAAGTTACTGCGTTGAGAAAATAAAGTGTTGAGGCTGTGCCCGTTGTACTCCAGATTGATAGAGTTGCTGCGAACACTGAAGCTCATGTCAGTAGGCTGAACCCTTACATTCAATTGCTCCATAAATTTCAGAAAGTTGGGGTAATTGCGGTCGTTACAAACAATGAATCCAGTATCTACTAGGAGACTATTGCCTTCCAACTCAACCGATACTGTCCGTGTGTGGCCCCCGATATAGTCACAGGCTTCAAACACCGTTACTTCATGCTCTCTGCTGAGCAAATGAGCTGCTGTTAATCCTGAAATTCCACTGCCTATAATTGCTATTTTCTGTGGCTTCACGATTCTTTATCCAGATTTCGCTACTACGTTGTCGGCTCGCAACAACTTTGCCACCAATAGTTGTTGCAGGCCGATTGGCAGTGCTCGGATGATTTTCAAGATCCAGATAAAAGTTAATGGGAAATTAATTTCAACTTTATTCTTACCCAATCCCGCTCGAATTTTGTCTGACGCATATTTAACTGAAACACTCATAGGCATTGGGAAGTCATTAAGCTCAGTCAAAGGTGTTTGGACGAAACCTGGGGCAATATAACTAACACTCACGGCATTTGATTTCAGACTCAATGAAAGCGTTTTTGCAAGATACTCTATGGCGGCCTTAGAAGCACCATAGGCTTCTGCTCGCGGCAAAGGCAGGTAGCTAGAGCTACTACCCATTAGAGCAAGATTACCACCGGGCTTAATCTTTGGAATTAGGAACTCAAGACAATTAGCTGTACCAATCAAATTAGTCTTGACTACGCGCTCAAACAATTCGGAATCAAAGTTGGTGGCATTAATGTATTCGCAGGTTCCGGCATTGAGAATGACCAAATCCATTGCAGGCAGCATTGATAAGCTTGATTTACAATCGTCCCGAAGTTGTACATCGAAACATACTATCTGCGCAAAATCGCGAAATTCGCTCTTCAGTGTCTTTAATACAGCTGCGTTCCTACCACAACAATAGACAGTATTCGAATCCGCTAGGTAGTCTCTGGCCAGCTGCAGGCCAATACCAGAACTACTTCCAGTGATAAGGATGTTCATTGCCCCAGCCGCTGCTTTAACTGCTGTATTATCACGCCAAGCACTGGCAGCTGCTCATAGAGCATCGCACCCATATCAAAATAGTCGCGATGGTAAAAAATCTTTCCATGCCTGGTCTTAAGCAGACTCCCTCCTTCGACACGGATAATCTCGCCTTTTTGCAATTTTGGGTGCACGACAAACATTGTCCAGGACATGAAAATATCCGGTTCGCTGATTAAGGTTTGGTGAAACTTGAAACTGCAGCTGTCCAAATTCTTGAACAAAGACGCAAAGTGGCTCATGACGGTTTTACGCCCTTGCAGGGCGTGGGCTGGGTCCTCAAAATGCACGTCTTCAGTGTAGAGAGATTCAAGAATTCGCAGATCATCAGTTTCCAGTGCTTCAAAGGCTGACTTCACTCGATCAGCAATGTATTCTGCACTTGACAATGTTGTCGCTGACTTCAAACTTGATTGTGATCTCATTTGTTCGCCATTTAGGGTTTCGTTTTAATAAATTACGGGTTTTGTTGGGATATAGATCACAATTGACTGTTATTTAGTTAAAAAGTGATCTACTTTCGCCAAAAACGCGTTATAAAGGGTATGTATATTGCAATTTGTAACGAAAACTACTTCAATTTTGAATCTCTGCGCGAGCCTGCGAGGATAGTTGTGGAAGTTGCTGACCAAGCCAGAGCCACTTTACAAGATCGCGATAGCGATGAGGCTTTACTGATAGCTACGGGGAATTCGCAAGATACAGAGGCGTTCAACCGCCTATTTCAGCGCTACTCCAGCAGAATCTTGGCGCTAGGCATGAAAATTACACGCAACGAACAATTATCCAATGACTTAGTTCAAGAGACCATGTTGAACGTATGGCGCAAGGCGCGTCTATACGACGTAGATCGTGGTTCGGCACAGGGGTGGATATTCACAACTGCCAGAAACCGGTGTTTCGATATGCTGCGCAAGTTAAAGCGTCAGCCTCAGTGCGTAACCGCAGACGACATTTGGCCCCAGCAGGGCGATGCGGAGTCGGAACCTGTGCATGAAGAACAGGGCAGTTTAGTGGCTGAGTCTGCAATAATCGCCAGTTATTGTGACCAATTGCCAGACTTACAAAAAGCAGTAATTGAGCAAATTTACATTCTTGATCGAACCCATGAAGAAGCCGCCGTGGCATTAGACATTCCTCTAGGAACTCTGAAGTCTCGACTGCGTTTGGGTATATCTAAATTAAGACTGATTATAGGCGTTGAACAATGAATACCGACCTAGACTGCCATCCCACGACAGAAATACTGAATGACTATGTACAGGGAAATCTCTCAACAGGTTTGAGTGTCGCTTTATCTGCTCATTTGGAGTTATGTAAAAGCTGCAAGCAAAACTTTGCTGAATTAGAATCAAGTATCGTTAATTCCTGGGAGCAAGATTCATCCGAGGAGGGTACAACCGATTTTGCCCATCTGGTGACCAACATCGTCAACCAGCCGCAAATAGACAACGATAATTCTTCATTAGCAAAGCAACCTCCAATAACTGAGATTCACATGTTGGATCACAGCTTTACATTGCCAAAGATTCTTGCAAAAGCTGCTAACGATGGGTTGGTTTGGAAAAAACTTGCTGGAGGAATTAAACAGGCCAAGGTTGATATAGACACGCAAACACAGTGTGAATTTATCTATATGAGCCCTGGCAGTCAAACTCCAGCGCATAAGCATCAAGGCAGTGAGGTAACCCTGGTACTCGATGGAAGCTTTAGCGATGATTCGGGAACCTATGAAGCCGCCGACTTTATCGTCAGGGGTGGCAAGGATGAGCACCAACCAGTTAGTGCAGAAGGTTGTCTCTGCTTTGCAGTTCTGGATAGTCCTCTAACTTTTACTCGAGGCTTGCCGCGGCTTTTCAATCCGATCAATCGTTACCGGTTTCGTAAAACCATCGCTCAGCAATCCTGATAATGCAGCCATAGCTTTTGGTGCATAAGAATCAATATTTTTTGCAAACTGCCAGGCTACTCTGAATAATAGCTTTACCACTTCAATTGAAAGGACCAGAAGCCTCATCGGCTTGTTTCGCAATCTCTNTTATGCATCATCTTATTGGCAATTCTTAGGTAAAATTCGCGAGATACCAGTGTTTTTTCGCTGGAGCACTTCCCTCCTATTAAACTGATCCATGTTCAGCTTTTCTTCGTAGTTATTTACTATCTATTTAGATATAAACCGGAGCAAAATGAATACTCAATTCAATTCGAAACGTCTATCTGCGCTTAGCCTTTTGTTACTTCTCTTGTCGACTAATGCGTTCGCCATCGAAAGCCCAAAATACACAGTCATCTACAAGGATGAGATAGTGGAATATCGACAATATGAATCGTATCTTGTCGCAGAAACATTCGTGGACAATTCTTCTAGCTATCGGGGAGCCTCAAATGAAGGGTTCATGAGGCTATTCCGCTATATAACTGGCAACAATAGCAGCCAATCGAACATCGAGATGACTGCTCCTGTGCAACAAACAGCTGCTAGTGAGGAAATCGCTATGACAGCACCTGTGCAACGAGTTGAAACCCCTGAAGGCTGGAACGTCGCGTTTATGCTCCCAAGTCAATTTAAAATGGAAACTGCTCCCCTGCCATCAGATGAACGTATCGTCCTGCGACCGGTGCCTGGCCAGCTTATGGCAGTTGTCCGTTACTCCGGGAGGTGGACCGAGCGCAATTATGAGAAACACAAAGCGCGATTGCTTGAAAGTATAGAATCGGCTGCCGTCGAACCACTGGGAGTGGTTGAGTCTGCTGCCTATGACGCACCTTATGTATTGCCATTCCTCCGCAGAAATGAAGTAATGATCGAGGTGAAATCAGTCCCGATATTGTCGTCAGCACTAGTAAGAGATTCGTCAGATTAGATTCCAGTAATAACTGAACGATATGCACAACAAGGTTGAAATAAATGTCAAAAATTAGTGTTGGAATCAGTAGCTGTTTACTGGGCGAAGAAGTGCGTTTTAACGGCGGGCACAAACACTCTGCTATTTGCAGTAAAGAGCTAGGCAGGTATTTCCAATTTAAGCCTATTTGCCCGGAAGTGGGCATTGGATTAGGAGTGCCGAGAAAACCGATACGACTGGTGGGTGATCCGATGCAGCCGCGGGCAGTGGGAGTCGATAATCCCAACATAGATGTTACCGAGAAACTGAAAGAATATGGGGAAAAGGCCTTGCCCCACTTAACAAATATTTGTGGCTATATTTTTACAAAAGGCTCACCTAGCTGCGGTGTATTTCGAGTAAAGGTATACAAGGAAAATGGGATGCCGAATGAAAACCCTGGCTCTGGTATTTTCGCCAGTGTAATCATGAACAATAATCCTTTGCTCCCAGTCGAAGAAGCTGGACGCTTGACTGATCCAGTACTGAAAGAAAATTTTATTCAACGAGTTTTTGCCTATCATGATTGGCAGCAACTAAAAAAAGGAAGGCTGAATATCAATAAGCTCATGGATTTTCACAGCCGCTATAAATACAGCTTAATGTCTCACAGCCCTGACTTATGCGTTAAGCTTGGCCGAATGCTGGCTAAGGGTCATGCCTCGAAAATTGAAAAACTTGGCAATGAATATTTCACTTTGTTCATGGAAACCTTAACACGCAAAGCCACACGAAAAACTAACACCAATGTATTGATGCATTTGCAAGGTTATTTGAAAACCAAACTTGACCGCAAAGAAACAGAATCCCTAGGAAAAGTGGTGGAACAATATCGTCTCGGCATCTTGCCAATAATTGTTCCCGTCACCCTTATAAAAAGCTTCTTCCACAGTCACCCTAATAGCTATGCAGAAAAGCAAGTGTTTTTGCACCCTTACCCAGAAGATTTGAGTCTACGAAATAGCATTTAGACTCCCAGATAACGCTTTCAAGTTAAAGTCGCTAAATATGCAAACACAACTGTGTTGGTTTAGAAATGATCTTCGTATTAGAGATAATCCCGCTCTATCTAATGCGCTAGCATCAGGCCCAACTAGGGCCTTTTACATTGCAACGCCAGAGCAATGGCTCCTTCATGATGACGCTCCTATCAAATTGGATTTTTGGCGCCGGAATCTTATAGAGCTAACAAGCGAGCTTCGGAAAATAAATGTTGAATTGTTATTTTTCCAAGTTGCTGACTACAAGGAAATACCTAAGCTTTTGCAGCTGTTGCTACGTTGTCTGAAAGTTTCACAGTTGCATTACAATCGCGAGCTTCCCCTGAATGAGAGGCTGCGTGATGAATCGGTAAATGAAGTATGCTCTCGTCAAGGGGTCAAAGTATCGAGTTTTGATGACCAGTTGCTTGTGCCACAGCAATCCGCGCTTAACAAATCATCTTTACCTTTTAAAGTTTTTACTCCTTTTGCAAGGAAATTACTTTCTTTAATACAGAACAATCCATCGCTTTATGAAGAGCAGGCCAGCGAGTCTGGAAATACATTAACATTACCTTCAGCTCCTACTTTACCGCATCAATGTGAGCTGGCTGACATCAGCTGGCCTCAGCCGAGGCAGAAATGGAGCAGCGATTGGCCAGCAGGGGAAGCAGCCGCTCGAGCGCGCTTGCAGACATTTGTACAAACTCAAATCTCAGATTATGGGCTTAAGCGCGACATACCTTCATTAAACGGCACCAGCCAATTATCAGCCTATCTAAACGTAGGGGTTGTTTCTGTAGTCGAGTGCTGGCGAAAAGCACAAAAATATTTCGATAATAGCGGCGTAGATACCTGGCAAAATGAATTGCTGTGGCGGGAATTTTACAGACATACAGTTCATCATTTCCCTGACATCTGCAAGCACAAAGCTTATCGTGAAAACATGAGTTATGTGCCCTGGCGTCATGATCATAAAGATTTTGATAAGTGGTGTAATGGCCAGACCGGCTATCCCTTAGTTGATGCCGGCATGCGTCAAT
>JGI26060J43896_10000701_pt1 | contig 12246 bp, 9 predicted proteins | sample MarorgKNORR_S2LV_6_FD_43896 | JGI IMG/M metagenome (IMG submission 43896) | reverse complement strand
CTTACTAATACAGACTGACCATCTACGTTTGCTAGTTTAAAAGCCATTAGATTACTCCTACTATTTTTAAATAAATTCTAATTTAGGTGCTTTGTTCCTATCTAATTTATAGCGATCAGATCATGAATACAGAAATGGGGATGACTGTATTCATGATCTATATAATTCTTAGCAACTATTCTAGGGGGAATAGAGCTAAGCGCTATCAAAGACTATTAAAATGCCTTTCTAATAGATATACCAAATTGCTTGCCTGGTTCCCATAACTTGAAGAAAGATCCAGGAGTTAATGGAAGAGCCAAGCTTGAAGATCCAACTATGTCATCGGTAATATTTTTACCAAACAGCTTAATTTCAAGGCCACTTTCCATCATTAATCTTACATTTAGATCTATCTTAGTAGATGCATCATGGTCACCAGCAGGGTCTGCAACTCCAGTGCTATTAAATTCACTCACGTAATTTGCAGCAATCGTGTAAACCAGTTCACTCCCACCACTCAATGATGAGAAGTAATTAGCATACATGCTAGCTGATGTTTCAGGAGCGAAATTACCCGCTTTTCCTGCAAGATCTTGAGTACATTGTCGCGCAGCTTTTGACGTCCAAGATGCTGGGTTAGCGGCTCTGTATGCTACATCTTGATCGCCTGTACAGGCAGCTGTAAAAGCTCCGTATGCAAAATCAAGAGTAGTAATTGAACCACCAACAATGAGGCTGTCAGTTGGAGCCCAAGTTGCATCGACTTCAACTCCTGTTATTTCAGCTTCTGCAGCATTGGAGACGATAAACGTCGAGCCATTAAAAGCTGAGACTTGCATGTCCTTGTAATCGGTTGAGAAATAAGCAGCATTAAACCTTAGATTGTTTTCAGGCATATCCATTTTAGCGCCCATCTCAAATGTAGTGGCTTCCTCTGGCTTAAATGCGAATGCAGGAGACGGTGTCGTTGCATTTGTTCGACCAGCATTTTCAGAACCATCGTATCCGCCTGCTTTGTATCCTTCAGCATAACTAGCATAGAGTCTTGTGGTGTCTGACATCTCGTAAGTTACTTTCACTGAGGGAGTTGTATGACTTTCTGATCTACTTTGCTTCGGGAAGTTGTATGGCAATCTTCCTAGCAATACATTATGAAGTCCTGCAACTACAGGATTAAGTGTTGGATTATTAATTCCAATGCCGCCAGTAGTAGTGGAACTATTTACTTGAGAAGCTTTAACATCTTTTTCGTCTTCTGAGACACGAACACCAGCAATAACTGTCAATTCATCACTTAGGTACCAAGTTCCCTCAAAAAATGCAGATAAGCTGCTTGATGTTTCATCAAACAAAGTATGTGTAGCACTTTGTGGTGTTGAAAATCTAAATTGGGGTGGATTAAGCCTGGTTTGGAAAGCGGCAATATCTGGTAAACCAAATGACTTTTGAAATTCTCCGCCTACCCCTAAGTCAAACAATCCATTGTTTGCAACATCCATCTCGAGCTCTTCGTAGTAAACACCAGCAATGTATTCAAAACTGTCATTAGATGGAGATGTAATAATAAATTCCTGCGAGAACTGCTCGAATTCATTAAAGTTATCTGTTGAAAGGAATTGTAGAGGGCCAAAATCAGCATCTAAACCCCAGCCATAATCGTAAGTTGAAAAGGATGTTGTTGATTTAACATCAAAGTCACCCCAAGTTGATGAGATGTTTAAAATCACGTTATCCGAATCAACCGATCCACCTGTAGGTAACCCAGCGCTAGTATTATCTAAATAAGTAATACCAGGTTGTCCAACCACTTGATTTGGAAAGGCTCTTGCCATTATGCTTTGTGAAATAAAGGTTGCCGTGTAGCCATATCTAGCCATTAATCCTAAAGGTGCAGGTGTTCGATATGAATCAGTGCCTCCGTGTTGACCAGCTTTTTCATGTGATGAGGTGAATGCTTTTAAATTTACCTCAGTGTTATCAAGCTGCCATAAAAATGTTGCTCTTAAAGCTGTGCTTTCGCTTGACGGACCATCTTCTTTAAGAAGAGCGTTGTATGTCCAACCATCTGACTCTTCAACAGTCGCTGCTAGCCTCATTGCAAATGTATCGCTGACTGGGAAGCTAGAAGCTGCTTGCACTTTTATTGTGCCCCATTCAGGTACTGATTCAATTGACCAATGTCCATCTGCATCACCGCCTATGACAGGAGATTTGCTGACCATATTTACGACTCCACCAATTGTGTTTTTACCAAACAAGACTCCTTGTGTTCCCTTTAAGACTTCTACTCTTTCAACATCTAATAAAGCTGATAGGTATTGTTCGCCTCTTGCAATGGGCATGCCGTCAATAAATTGAGTAACTGATTGAGAAAATCCTTTGTTTGTTCCTGAGCCAACACCTCTAATATAAATATTAAACTGCGCAGCACCTTTGTTTATCATTAATCCTGGTACATGGGTTTGCAGATCTTCTAAGCTTGTAATTCCAAGACTGTCTATTCTATCGCCTGAAAGAACTTGAATAGAAATCGGAACCTCTGATAGACCTTGTTCTTTTTTCTGAGCTGTTACAACTACTTCTTCAAGTCGTGAATCTGAGCTCTGTGAAAGTATGTTCTGTGAAGTAAAACCAAATACCATCAAGCATAAGCTTGATAGATATAAATATTTATTCGTTAGCATTTTCATTATTTTCCCCATGAAATAAGTTTGATAATTTATTCTAACCATCTGGTTAGATAATTACAACTATCCAGTTGGATAAAATATAAATATATGTTTTACTATTTGTGAATGTTATAAAACCATAGTTATGCAACACCTTGAATTATATGGATATGGAGAGTCAGTAGCGTCAAATATGGCAAGGGTAGCCTTGGCTGAAAAGAATTTATCTTACAAATATAACCTTATCTATTTAGAGTCTAAAGGCGATCATTTATCCAAAGAATATAAAAAATTAAATCCTAAAAATCTTGCGCCAACTCTTGTTGATAATGGTGTTCCTATACCTGACAGCATCAAAATAATGAGACACATAGATTCAAGCTACCCTCAACAGGGAGAGGTATTGTTTCCCAATACAATTAATATAGATGCTTTTGAAAATTTGTTGGATTTTGTAGCACTTGATGAGAATAAGGAACTTGGGGATACTCTAGGAACAACTGCTGGCGGTATTTCTGCGCAAATTTTAGTAAAATTGCTATGCAAAAGACCGATCGTTAGCGTAATTTGGGATTATTTAACCAAACATTCAATTAAGAAGAGAGTGCCTATATTCATACTGTTAAGAATTCTTGGAAAGCCACCAAAGAGCTTAAGCCAAAAGATGGCTGTAATGCTAGCTAAACACCTTTTGACCGTTGAGGATGTATTAAGTCATCAAAAAAAATTTATGATGGGTGATGCTTACACAGCAATTGACTGCTGCATGACTTCAATACTCACAGAGTCCAGGAAATGAGATTTAGTAGCGTTTTAAAAAGCGATAAATTACCAAATTTAAAAAATTACTGGGAGACTGTATCAAGCAGAACTAGTTATAAAGAAGGAATTCTTAATTATGCTACTGGTGAATGGGCACCAGAAATTACAGCTTTATATGGAAATGGACCAAATGAATATGATGAATTGGTTTGGTCTGAAATTAATAATTCATTATTAAAAGGAGAAAATAAATGAATGTACCACTATGCAAAATAGCAGATATTATTTACGTAAGGTTTGAGCTTGTTGAATTAGAGGCTCAAAAGAAATACTTAAACCATTTTGGAATGATGTTGGCTCATGAAGATAAAAATAGCATTTATTTTAGGGGCACTGGAACTTCACCCTACATATATGTTGCAACCATAGGCAAGGAAAATAAATACATAGGATCAGCGTATAAAGCAAATAACTTTTCTGATTTAGAGGCATTGTCAAAGAATTTAATGTTGATATCGTTGAAAATAATGAACCTGGGGGAGGTCATAAAGTAACTGTGATTGATCCTGATGGGATTGAGGTTGAAGTATGTCATGGGATGAATGAGGCTGAGCCAATAGCTGTTGTTTCAAAAGTTTTAAATACAGGCCAATCCAAACAGAGAGAAAATGAATTGCAGCGTTTTGGAAAAGCGGCGGATGAGTGGCAAGTTCATGGTGATAAGTGGGTCTATGAATTATCTTCAAAAGTTAAGCGATTGGGCCACACAGCAATCAACTGTAAAGATGCTCAAGCTTCAGTTGATTGGTATGCAAATGTTTTAGGTTTTATAGTCAGCAATAATTGCATTGGGCCTGACGGAGCATCTATGGGTGCCTTTATGAGGTGTGATCAAGGAGATAAACCAGTCGATCATCACACCATGAATAACATGGGATTACCTGGAGAAGCTGTTGCTTTAGCTTATGGTCACGCGGGTTATGAGGTGCAAGATTCAATAGATGATTTGATGGCCGGACATTACCACATGAAAACCGTTGACGAGTATTACCATGAATGGGGCATTGGAAGACACTTACTGGGCAGTCAAATGTATGACTATTGGCGTGATCCTCATGGTTTTACTCATGAGCATTGGACCGATGGTGACCTAATAGATGCCTCAATTCCTACAGAAAATTCAGGTTTTAGGGATCTCGCTATGGCTCAATACGGTCCAGAAGTTCCTAATACTTTTGGCATAACCATGCCAGTCAATCAAATTGATAACGCTCGCGCAGCACACCCTACAATTCCTGGAATGATCAAAGAAATGGAAAAGGCCGCCCAAGCAGAAGCAGAGGAACAATCATGATAGAACTTTCTGAAGAACAAAAAAAAGCAGTTGCTGAAGCTCAAGAAACATTTAAAAATTTAAAAAATAATGCTGAAAACTTAAGCCAAGATCAGATGAACCTGTTGTTTGGCGAGGCAAGAAGTATGAATGGATGGCAAGACAAAGCAGTTTCTGATGACATGGTTAAATCAATTTATGAATTAACTAAGATGGGCCCAACCAGCACAAACTGCTGTCCAGCAAGATTTAAATTTATTAAGAGTGAAAAACAAAAGCAACTATTAAAGGATGCATTGCTACCAAATAACGTAGATAAAGTTATGACTGCGCCAGTGATTGCTGTTATTGGGTATGACCTAGATTTCTCAGACCATATGGGGAAATTATTCCCTCACATGGATGTTGCTCCAATGTATAAGGGAAATAAAGAGTTTAATGATTCGGCTGCTTTTAGAAATAGCAGTCTTCAAGGAGCATACTTCATGATGGTGTGTAGAGCCTTAGGTCTAGATTGTGGTCCAATGTCAGGATTCAGTAACGAGTTGGTAGATAAAACTTTTTTTGAAAACACCAATATAAAATCAAACTTTTTATGCTGTATTGGTTACGGCGATCCTGCAAAGATCTTTCAAAGATTGCCGCGCTTAGATTTTGATGAAGCCTGTGAAATTATCTAGCTGTCCTGAACTTTTTTATAGCGTAAATGGCTAGAGAAATAGATAACAACAAACCTAGCAAATAGTACTTAAAGGATAAGATAATTATCCAGAGCATGATAAAAAAACTAGCAACAGGTGATGGGTATTCAGATATTTCATAGTCTCTATCAAGCCATGGCGACCCAATAACTTCTCCACCTTCTGAATCACCATAAAAATAGGTGTGCGCAGGTTGAATGAGTGGCATGCTATTTGATTGGTCTATGTTTTCCATGTATGTTTTCATGTGTTCAAAAATATCCAACTCAACTTCAGATAAATCATTTGCTTCAAATGGATCTTCGATTATGTTGAACAAGCTATATGTTTCGTTAGCATCAAGAAACATCGAGGGTTTGCGAGAATGAAGTTTCCATTCATCTTTATACAAAGCACGTTCGTCAAAAATAATTTTAGCGCCCACTAAATCATAATCGGGCAGAGTAATCTTATTGTTAATTAAATTTTTCCACTTATCGTTGCCATCAAAGCTCGCTGATTGATCAGTTTCTATGCCTGCAGCAGAGAGCAATGTTGGGAGTAAGTCCTGTGTAAAAACAAACTGATCAGTGACTGAGTTTTCAATAACACCTTTCCACCAGATGCTCGCTGGAACTCTTACTCCTCCCTCAAGAGCAGACGTCTTGCTACCCCTTAATCCTGCCGTATTTCCTCTTGCTTTCGTAAGTCCAGGGGCTATGGTTGCAATTATTGGGTTAATATCTACCACGGGACCGTTATCGCTAAAAAAAACAATAATGGTATCTTCAAGAAGACCTTGATCTTCTATGGATTTAATTATTTTTCCAATTTCAGTATCGAGAGCATTCACATTAGCTGCATAAGCCCTTATTAAAGGATCCTCTATATGACTAAATGATTCTATGTTTGAAGCGGGGGCTTGAATGGGGGTATGAGGGGCATTGAAGGCTACGTAAAGAAATAGAGGGCGATCAATATCCTTATTTTCAATGATTCTTACTGCCTCATCTGCAATTAGTGTGGTCGAATATCCTTCCTCAATTAATGGCTCTTCATTTCTATGCCAATCCATTCTCTTGGCTGCAACATGATCAAAATATCCAATTCCACCAAGCATATGTCCATAACTGGTATCAAATCCTCTATTGGTAGGCCAAAAAGCTTCATCGTGCATCCCCAAATGCCATTTTCCAGACAGCGCAGTTTGGTAGCCTGCCTCCCTAAAATATTGAGGCATTATTTTTAAATCTGGAGACAACCCAAATTGCTCGGCGGTTGGATTTAGAAAGGGTCTGACAACACCGTGATTAAATATATGCAGGCCAGTCAATAACGAAGCTCGGGTAGGGCTGCAAACTGGATTTGCATAAAATCTATTTAATTCCAAACCCTTTGAAGCTAAGGCGTCGATGTTGGGAGTGGGGATGTGACCGCCATGATATGAGACGTCGCCCCAGCCTAAGTCATCAGTTAGTATTATTACCACATTGGGTTGTGAAAATAGCGGGCCGATGAATAACGCAATTAATAGGGTTAATTTTGGCATTATTTTTTCTTTAGTTTATCGACACCCAAATTTCGTCCTTCAACAAATAATTTCATAAATTCCTTCATCTCCTTATCGGAAATCTTCAATACTTCAGTGATGTATGGTTTTATTGCTGCAAAACCAAATTCCATTACCATAACTAATGCTATAGCCGCTTTTTCTTCAGCAGAGGGTTTTGACGCGCCTCTGAGTTTAGCTAGTTCATTCAAGGTTTTCTTAGACATGGATAAACCTGAATCAACTTGAACTCTAAGCAAATCCATCTGGCCATCAAGGACTGCTCGAATTAGAGCATTAAAATAATTTTCTGTCAGTCCAGAAAGCGGCTCATTACCTAAATTCATCGCACTGATATTCCGCCTCTCTAATTGCTGCATGTGCTCAAATGCAAGTTGTTTATAGGTCGCTTCAAGCAAACCCTGTTTACCTCCAAAATAATGATGTATTTGAGCATGATTTACTCCAGCATGAAGCGCAATATCTCTTATGGATAATTGATTAGGGCCAATGGTGCCAAGTAATTCTGCTGCAGAATCAATCAGTTTTTTTTCAACGTTTTTACGACCTTTTGAATTAGCTTTTTTCATAGGATCTTAAGAAATGGTGCCATTGATATTATTATGAAGTTTATTGCTTAACTTATCGATCTTTTGGATGATTGAGTGATGATCACAGCAACCATATACATGACGATCTGGGCGAATAATTACTGCAGATATATTATGTTTTTTTTGCCACTCCACAAAGCTCTTATCTGCATTAAATGGGTGCGTAGGATTTAAGAGATGAATATTTCCATCGAAAATTTTAACGCTATCCAATGATTTAATCTTATCAAAAACTTCTTGATCTTGGTTGAAAACAAGCAATGCAAATTTGTACCCAATATATTGATCGAATGCTTTATCTTCAATTGTTATATTGGTATCAGGCTGAGGTATAACAATGCCATTTGATTTATTTTTGAATAGCGTTTTATCAATCAATCCTTCTTTGATAGGCCAAGGATGATAAAACTGAAAAAAATTGAGCAATGCGGGAAACTGTCTTGCGCAATTAAGAATAAAATCTCTTACTAAGGCAACATATTTATTCTGAGTCCCAACAATATTTCCTTGCTTGATGGCTGTCTCCGTAACAGACTTAACTATTGCTTTTCTTTCAAGGGAATAAGTATCCAATATTTTTTTTGAATACGTGCCATTGATCACTCCAGTTAATTTCCAATGAAGGTTGTAAACATCTTTTACACCCTGGCATAAACCCTGACCTAAAAAAGGTGGCATCTGATGTGCAGAGTCTCCTAACAAAAAACAATTATTCGATTTAAAATTATCTGCAATGAGACCATGAAATCTGTACTTACTTGCTCGCAATAATTTACCAGTTGATATGTCTAGATCAGCATTTATTCTCCAAGCATGAGGTCTCATCATTTCTCTGATATTCTGTTCGTCCTCCATCTCAGCTTGATTGTCATCAGAGTTGTATTTAAATTCCCATCTTATATGTCGACCCATAATGGGTGCTAGAGTGGTTGGTCTCTGATAGTCACATATTTGATGAGGCGAGCATTGAATCTCATACTTTGGATCTAACTCATAATCAACCACGATCCAATCCTGCTCGCATTTATAGTCGAAAGAGGGGATGCTTAGTTTTTTTCTAACAAAACTATCAGCACCATCGCAAGCCAACAAATACGTAGATGATATTATCTCTGTGTTATTTGTTAGATTGTTAATAACTGTTAACTCATTGTTATTTTCAGTTGCAATGAGACCGCTTAAAGAGCTGCCAAGCTTAAATGTAATATTTTTGTATAACTCTGCTCTTGATCTTAAGGTTCTCTCTAAATTTGGCTGGCTAAATCCTACAGTTTCAGAATATCCGTTTGGAGTTGAATGCTCTGTGAAATCTACATATACAAGTTTTTGACCCTTTTTGTTGATGAATGTTAAACCATCTATTGGGTTAACTGGAATATCGTTAATAATTCCACATGATTGAAAGATTCTTTGTGCTTGGCCATCTAGAGCAACAGCCCTTGGTATGTCCCATATTTCCTTTTTAGGTTCGATGACAACGATATTAAGATCGCTTGATTCAAACATGTTTGCTGCCAGAGCACCCACCGGTCCGTATCCAATTATTGCTATGTCGTATTGCATTTAGTTGATAAACTTAAAGATTGATTAATTTTAGTCAAGTGGTTAGGATAGTCAATATTATTTACTATAAATATTTAGTGCTTGTGTTTAGAGCAGATAGGAGTTTTCCATGTACAAAGTAGACAATTTTATTAACGGTGAGGCAAGTTTAGTCTCTAGTGAATCCTCATCCATTGTTAATCCTTCTTATGGAACCGTGATTGGTGAGGTTTTATATGCCACCAAAGACAGTGCAAATGCTGCAGTAGAATCTGCCTATGAAGCATCTAAGGCCTGGGCCAAAACTGGACTAAGCTTCAGAGCAGAATTAATTCTTAAGTTTAGACAAGGCATAATCAATAGATCGAGTGAAATTGTTGATATTTGTATCAGTGAAGCAGGNAAAACNCGACCNGATGCAGAGGCTGAGCTTGATAGGGCAGTTCAAGCATTAACTCATGCNGCTGGTGTTCAACACTTTTTCCCGACTAACTATAGTCAAAATGTTGCTGGTGGNATTGATATNGCTGANTTAAGGTTTCCTATTGGTGTTGTTGCCGGAGTGGGCCCTTTTAATTTTCCAATCTTAATTCCGATATTGCATAGTGCCATGGCTTTAGTTACTGGCAATACTTATATTGCTAAGCCAAGTGAAAAGGTTCCATCAATCTCTAGGCTGTATGCAGATATATGGAAAGAAGCTGGATTACCAGATGGTTGTTATAACGTTATTAATGGTGAAAAAGAAATAGTAGAGCTTTTAGTCCGTCATGAAAAAGTTGATGGCTTAGCTTTTATTGGCAGTACAGCTGCTGCAAAGAGCTTAAAAATGCTGGGAGTTGAACACAATACAAAAGTTCAAGCCCTTGGTGGTGGAAAAAATCATATGATTGTACTTCCTGATGCAGACTTAGATATGTCAGCAGATGCTGCAGTATCTGCAAGCTTTGGAGCAGCAGGTCAAAGATGCATGGCTGTATCTGTTGTTGTGGCTGTTGGTGATATAGCAGATGACTTGATTTCCAAGATCAAAGCAAGAATGCCTGATTTAGTTATGGGAGTAACAGATGATGAGAAGACACAGCTCGGTCCAGTTATATCTCAAGCAAATAAAGATAGAATCTATTCATTTATAGATAGTGCTGAGCCAGATGGAGCATCGCTAGTTGTAGATGGGAGGCATAGATCCAATTCATTAGAAGGGTGCTTTGTTGGTCCTACATTAATAGATAATGTTAAGCCAGGAATGTCAGTTTATGAAAATGAAATTTTTGGACCTGTATTGTGCTTTGTCAGAGCTAAAACTTACGATGAAGCTATGCAAATAACGCACAGCCATCAACTTGGGAATGGTGCTGCTTTGTTTACTCGTGATGGCGGTGTTGCAAAGAAATGGTCAGAAGAAATTCAAGCTGGCTCTGTTGGGATAAATGTTCCAATTCCATTGCCAACATACGCCCATAGCTTTGGTGGCTGGAAGGACAGTGGCTTTTCTGAAACTAAAGCATTCGGACCATCATCGATAGATTTTTATACAAAGACTAAATCTTTAACTACTCGATGGCCTGATCCAGCTGACAGTAAGGTTGACTTAGGGTTTCCTAGAAATAATTAACAAGACTTTTTAGATCTAACAGGGACATTTGAATCTGTATAATTTAACATAATATATATTATGCGAAGTTAATATTTATCTTAGTTCTATTAGTTTGATCTAGACCCCTCTTAGAGAGTAAATCATTTATGCCATGAACCTAGTTATTAGCAATAATGAAACTAGTACTATGGCTATAATATTTTTAGTAGATTTCTTCATTTATGGTTTATTTTCCATATATCCAGGGCCTCGAAGGACCTTACCTGGCTTATTACCATTATGAGCTCCTTGATCAACAACAATGACCCCATTGACTATCACCGCGCGAACACCAACTGCATACTGATGCGGATCCTCGAAGGTTGCCTTATCTATTATGGTCTTAGGGTCAAATATAGCTATATCAGCATAGTAACCCTCTTTGATTAGTCCTCTGCCTTGAATAGACAATATTTGGGCTGGCAAGCTGGTCATTTTTCTTACAGCTTCTTCTAAGCTTAGAATATTACGCTCTCTAACGTAACTACCTAATACGCGGGCAAAAGTTCCATATGTTCTAGGGTGTGGAGAGCCAACACCGAAGACTGTTAAAGGGCCATCTGAGGCAATAGAGGTCATTGGATGCTGCATAATCAAATCAACATCATCAGAGTTAATAGCATGATAAACAGCAGAAGCCCCTCCTCCCTTAATTATTTCAAAAACGACCATTGCAGCGTTGTAAGGGCTTGGCTCTAGATTCCTTTCAATACAGAGTTCAGCAAGGTTTTTACCCTCCATGGATGTATTCCAAGAACTTTTTGATATGAATATATTTCTAGGATGCCCTCCACCCCTATCAAACAATATCCTCTTAATAATCCCATCAATTATAAGTTGGCGTGTCTTTGGATCGTCTATACGTTTTAGGAGGTCTTTTCTGCCACCTGCTTGAGCCCATTGTGGTATCAAGGCTCTAATAGACGTCTGAGAGGCTGTATATGGATATTGATCAATGCTGACCTTCACACCATCTTCAATAGCCTTATCTACTAATTTTAAAGTCTCTTTTGATAGTCCCCAATTATCTTTACCTATAATCTTATGGTGAGTTATCTGAACTGGAATATCAGCCTTGACGCCAATATTTATTGTTTCGTTTACTGATTTCAACACATCGATTGCTTCTTCCCTCATATGAGAGATATAAATACCCCCATAGCTAGAAGCAACTTTAGATAGCTCAATCACCTCGCTAGTTGAGGAAAAGCTACCAGGCACATAGAAAAGACCAGTAGAAATACCTAATGCACCATCTTCCATAGCCTCTTGAATAAGAAGCTTCATCTTAGATAGTTCACTAGCTGTCGGATCTCTATTATCGAGACCCATAACCTCTTGTCTAATTGTCCCTTGACCAACAAATACCGCCCAATTTGGACTAATTTTAGTATTTTCTATTTTTTCGTAATGCTCATCAATTGGATACGGTGATGAACCATCGTTACCATCAGTTAGGGTTGTGACTCCTTGCAGCAATGA
>JGI26060J43896_10000700_pt1 | contig 12250 bp, 12 predicted proteins | sample MarorgKNORR_S2LV_6_FD_43896 | JGI IMG/M metagenome (IMG submission 43896) | reverse complement strand
TGAATCAATACTCACTTTAATTGTTGACATCGACTCGATTTCACGCTGAGTAATAAATTCATAATCATTAGTGGTCACCATCCATTCGCGATCATACTGAAAACCACGAAGCGCAGTCATTGACTCTTCTAGGGCAATTCCTTTGAGTGATTTAACAGGATAGATAAATAGATCAGTAATTTGAACCATAAAGCTCCTGTCAATTAGTTTACTGTTTTAACTTATAACCAGTTTTAAACATCCAAGCTATTATAGCAATACAAATACTTAAGAAAAGTAAAACCATTAGTAAGCTTACTCCAACTCCAACATCTGAAATTTCAAAGAAACTCCAACGGAAACCACTTACCAAATAAAGAACAGGATTAAATAAAGTGACCTTCTGCCATACCGGTGGGAGCATACTGATTGAATAAAAGCTTCCACCTAAAAATACTAATGGCGTAATAATTAAAAGTGGAATTATTTGTAGCTTTTCAAAATTATCAGCCCATAGACCAATGATAAAGCCAAATAAGCTAAATGCCACACAGGTCAAAACTAAAAAACTCACCATCCAGATTGGATGCGCAATATTCAAATCAACAAAGAGGTTGGCGGTTAGTAAAATGATAGTTGCCAAAATTAATGACTTAGTTGAAGCGGCTCCAACATAACCGATTAGAGTCTCATAGAATGAGACAGGGGCAGATAAAAGCTCATAAATCGTGCCTGTAAATTTTGGAAAAAAGATACCAAAAGATGCNTTTGAGATACTTTGGGTTAANACAGAGAGCATTGTCAGGCCCGGAACAATAAAAAGCCCATAAGAAATGCCATCAATATTTTCAATCCTCGAGCCAATGGCCGAGCCAAAGACTACAAAATATAGAGCTGTTGATATTACTGGAGAGGCGACACTCTGAAAAAGTGTATTCCAGAAACGCATCATCTCGTTTAAATAAATTACTTTGATTGCCATTAAATTCATTATTTTTCCTTAACTAAGTCTACAAATATATCTTCAAGTGAGCTCTGAACAATTTTAAGGTCTTTTATATGCAATCCAGAATTTGTAATTTCCTGGAGTACTTCAGACATATCAGTTTCTTCATCTTTAACAATATACGTGTATGAAATATGCATACCATCTTCAGAAATCTCAATATTGTGCTTATCAAGAGAAGAAGGTACTTTGGAAAGTGACTCTTTTAGCTCAACAATTAACTGCTTTTTTCCAAGAGTTTCCATCAAATGCGCTTTTTTCTCCACAAGTAAAAGTTCACCATTACTAATAACTCCAATCCTATCAGCTAACTCTTCAGCTTCCTCAATATAGTGAGTCGTCAAAATTATGGTAACGCCTTTAGATTTCAATACATTAACAATCTTCCATAAATCCTTACGTAGCTCAACATCAACGCCCGCAGTAGGCTCATCAAGAAACAGTATTTTAGGGTTGTGAGAGAGTGCTTTAGCAATCAGAACTCGCCTCTTCATGCCTCCAGAAAGCATTCTAATTTCAGAGTCTTTTTTATCAAAAAGAGATAAGTCTTTTAAGAGCTCTTCAAGATAAGCATCATCTTTCTTAGCCCCAAACAAACCCCTACTAAACCGAACTGTCCCCCAAACTGTATCAAATGATCCAAGAGTTAACTCCTGTGGAACAAGGCCAATTATTGATCGTGTTTTTCTAAAATCTTTAACAATATCATAACCATCAACAGTGACTTCTCCAGAGGTTGGAGAAACGATTCCACATATTGTTGAAATTAAAGTTGTTTTACCAGCTCCATTTGGACCCAAAAGCCCCAATATCTCGCCTGTATTTATATCAAGATTAATACTTTTCAAAGCATTAAAGCCAGAATCATAAACTTTTGATAAATTCTTAATTGAAATAATTGTTTGCATTGATATCTAATCGGGGGAATCGAAAAAAGTATTTTAACCTTTCACTAAGAATGTATTACCTTAAATAGTGAAAACAGACTCTTGATAAATTGTCATAAATAGATCTAATCTACAAGGCTATTTAAATCTCATTAAGCCAAGGCGGATTTGCACCTTTCTTCATAACAGTTAAGCTTGCAACTTGATTTGCAAAAGTGAGTGTTTTTTTAAGAGAAGCTTCTTCCATCAAACTCAATTTATCTCTACTAAGAAGCCCTTGTTGTTCAAGACTAAACAGAAAACCTCCATTAAAACTATCGCCCGCAGCAATTGTATCGACAACTTCAACTTGGTTACTCTTGACATATACTTCTTTGCCACCATCAAAAATTACCTTTGATCCATCTCCACCTAATGTCAAGATAACTAATTTAACGCCATTCTTGAGCCATTCTTTGCTAACTTCTTTAAAATCCTGTGCACCAAAAAGGTAACGATAATCGTCTTCAGAAATTTTTATTATGTCAACTTTTGAAGTAAGTTTTTTGAAACGGTTTACGTAATCATTTTTAACCTCAATAAAATCAGGCCTGATATTTGCATCAAAATAAACTGGTAAATGGCCAGAGATTTGCTCAACTAACCACTGCCAGCTTGAACCACAAGGCTCCGCTTGAAGACTAATCCCTCCAACCAATAATGCTTTTGCCTTCATCACTCTACTCAAAAAAGGCTTTAAACTAGCCTTATCTAGCATTCGTCCAGCTGAATGTTCATCAACAAATGTATATTCGGCAATACCATTAACCACATCTGCATAGGCAAGAGTGGTTGGCCGGTTAGTTTTTATAATGAATTCTTCTCTGACATTAGAGTTTTTAAGGGAATCTTCTATTAGCTTTCCATAGTTATCATTTGACACAGCACCAAAATAATAACTATTGGTACCTAAACGACCAAGAGCAATTGCAGAATTAAAGTTACTTCCACCGACATGAGGAGTATATTCAACCTCACCTAAAAAAGACACCATATCAATTAAAGATTCACCAGCACAAATTATCATGAGAAACTTATTTAAAGGTTACATTATAAAAATTGAATACTAAATATAGCAACAAGTAAGTCAACTAATTTTATACAAACAATCTAGATGGTTTTAATTAGTTAAATTAAACTCGTTTTCCATCTTTAAACATGTGCACATTGGCTTCATCATAATCTAAAAACAATATTTCACCTTTTTTATGGGAACCCATACCTTCAACTCTAACTGTAATTTGCTGATAATCTTCTGACTGCATATAATATAAGGTATCTGCACCTAGATTCTCTAGATGCTTCAAAGTACACTTTATTTTGCCCTTATTAGGAGAAAGTGAAATGTGTTCTGGTCTTACTCCATAAACCTCTGCACCACTTTTATCAACTATATCACCTCTTAAAAAATTCATAGTTGGAGACCCAATAAAGCCTGCAACAAATTCAGTTTTTGGATTATTGTAGAGTTCAGTGGGAGTATCAATTTGCTCAACCAACCCATTATTCAGAACAACAATTTTATCAGCAAGAGTCATAGCTTCAATTTGATCATGCGTTACATAAATTATTGTAGCACTAAGCTTTTCATGAAGCTCTGCAAGCTCAACTCTCATATCAGACCTTAAAGCTGCATCTAAGTTAGATAGAGGCTCATCAAATAAAAAAACCTTAGGCTCCCTAATAATTGCCCTACCAATAGCAACTCGTTGTCGCTGCCCACCAGATAATTGTTTAGGAAGCCTCTCTAAATAATCATGAATTTGTAAGACTTCAGCCACCTTCTCAACGCGCTCTTTAATTTCACTTTTAATTACCTTTGCCAATTTAAGTCCAAAAGCTAAGTTATCAAAGACACTCATATGAGGATACAAAGCATAGGATTGAAATACCATAGCCAACTCTCTTTTAGATGGTGGCACATCATTCATTTCTTCACCATCAATCATTAAGAGTCCTGAACTAATATCCTCAAGACCAGCAATCATTCTTAGTAAAGTAGATTTACCTGAGCCAGATGGCCCCACAAAAACAACAAACTCTCCATCATGAATTTCAATATCAACACCCTTAATGACACTTACTTCATCAAAATTTTTATGTATTGATTCTAATTTAATTTCAGCCAAAATTACTCTCCTCGTATACGCCTAATAACATTTTAAAAATTAATCTGATATTGTTCTTTCATTGCTTGAATTTCTTTAATGACTCCATCAACAAAGTCTGGGTACTTTTGTGGAATATCTCCCCAAAGTTCTGAGTCTTTTGCAAAGCCAAGCTCACCACCTTCGACTAAAAAAGGAGTTAACATGCTCCATTTTGGCTCAACATATTCAAAAGTTACCTTATTAGTAATCACTTGACATAGGAAAATATACCAACTTGCAATAGCCTTTAATGAGAACTCAGGAGTCTCTCCTTTTGATAAATGCCACTCGATGACTGGCAATAAAAATATAGGGAACTTAGAGCCTCCATCCATGCAAATTCTTGACAAAGAGTCAGGTAAATTTTGATTTCCAAACCTTCTCTTAGTTGTAGATAAGTAATCTAAATAATTAATTGAAGGCTCTATTGGCAAAGATGAAATAATTTCTTTAACTTGTATTGAGTCAAAAAAATTAGACAACTCAGGATCACTTAAAGCTTGATCATAAGTTTTATATCCTTGCAAAACACCAAGATAAGCAAGAGCAGTATGCCCCCCATTCAAAATACGAATTTTTGTATTTTCATAGGGCTCTATATCATCAACAATTTCAACTCCAACAGAACTTAGAGGGGGTTTTTTTCCAGAAAATTTATCTTCAATTACCCATTGAATGAAGTCTTCAGAGATAACTGAACAGTCTTCGCTTCGACTAAAAGATTCTTGAATTTTTAGTAGCTCTTTGGCGTTAACTTTAGGTGTAATTCTATCAACCATACTAGATGGAAAACTGGTATTTTTTGAAACCCAATCTAATAAAACTTCATCGCCTAATTCATTTAAATACTGATTAAAGCAATGTTTTAACATAATGCCATTTTCTTGAATATTGTCACAGCACGCAATAGTTATTGGCAGACCATTACTTTCCATTCTTACTCTCAAACCTTTTGCAAGGGCCCCAAAAATAGTTAATGGCGTACCTCCATTTAGATCATTTTGAATATCTTTTGTTGTTATTTTTAATTGCTTGTCTTTATCAAAATAATAACCACTTTCAGTAACCGTAGTTGTTACCAATTGAACATTACTAGATGAAAAAAGATGTTGAATTTCTCTATCATCAATCTCCCAATCATATAACTCTATAATTGATTTTATCTCTTCATGCCTAGCTTCTCCAGCTGCAGAGACAGTCTTTAAGATATAGCTATTATTGGATTTTTTCAAATCCATAATTAATTTACTCTGCTCTTTCCTTAGATTGATTCCAGCAATACCCCAATTGTTTGAACTTGCATTCTTTAAGATATTATTAAAATATACTGCTTGATGCGCCCTATGAAAATTTCCCACACCAATATGAATTACTCCAACCTTGCAGTTGGCAGGTTCAAAACTGGCTTTAACTAGAGAATTACTCTCATTTATGTTTTTTGTCATACCTTTATTCACTTATTAATCCTTTATATGCTGTCTTTCTGTATTCTCTTGGCGTCATACCTTTTAATTTAACAAACTGTCTATTAAAATTAGCAAGATTGTTATAGCCAGATGCAAANGCTATAGTTGAAATATTTTTATCGGTTTCATAGAGCATAACGCATGCCCTTCCTAATCTAATTCTTGAGACAAATTCTGAAAATCGATTTCCTGTTGTTTTCATAAAGTATCTTGAGAATGCACTCTCACTCATATTTGCAATTTTTGCCGCCTCGACTAATGAAATGTTATTTTTGTAGTTATCTATTACATAATTCACAACTTCATTAATTCGATGTTGACTACTTGAAGATAAGCTAGGATTTAATTTAGTTAGTGATAACGTTACTTTTTCTGACCATTCATTAAGTTCATGAAGAAAATTTAAAAAATACAACAGTCTTTTCATACCCTGACTATCACGTATTAACTCTAAGTGTTTTTTGGCAAGTTCTGGATCATAATTCTTGAATTCAATGCCAGAGCGTGATGACTCTAAAAGATGATCTAATTCCACAAATTCAGGAAACGCTGTAAATGCCTTTTTTAATGTTTCGTGATTAAATTGAATCAACATATCTCTTAATGGGACTAGATTACTTGAACTCTCTTCAGTGACCCAATTATGCGGCAAGTTAGGTCCAGTCAAAAATAAAGATCCAGGTGAAAATTGTCCAACATAATCACCTACAAAAACCTTACCTGAAGTTTTTACAACTAAATGCAGCTCATACTCTTCATGCGCATGCCAGCGGCAAAGCGCTGTGGGCCAGCCATGCTCTAAATACCGAATCGTCTCTACTTTATCAACGATTTCAAACTCTGGTTTTATTCTATCTATTATTGACATACTTTTCCTTAACTTAAAACATTGCCACCATCAACATTGATAGTTTGACCTGTAATATATTTAGATTGGTTAGAGGCTAGAAATAATACAACTCCAGTTACATCTGATGGAGTCCCAAACCGACCTAGTGGGACAGATTTTCCAATCTTTTTTTTCTTTTCTCCAATATCAAGATCCTCATATTTAGCAAATAATGCATCAACTTTATCCCACATTGGAGTATCAATAACGCCTGGCGCTACTGCATTTACCCTAATTCCTTTCTGCGCTAAAGCCAATGCGGCAGATTGCGTGTAACTTATTACTGCTGCCTTTGTAGCGCAGTAATGAGAAACCAAAGCTTCCCCACGCCTACCCGCTTGACTTGAAAAATTAATAATCACACCTTTTTCATTTCGCGAAACTAAGCTCTTAGCAACACCCTGCATCATAGCAAACATAGCCCTAACATTCACCGCAAATAACTTATCAAACTGCTCAAGATCTGCATCCAATAAAGGAGCCATATCAAAAATTGCAGCATTATTAATGAGTACATTTACTCCCAGTGAATCTGCCCATAAAAGGCACTCTTCAAGATGATTATCTTTAGAAAGGTCATAAGCTCTTAATTCCAAGCTAGCATTTGGGTGTAATTCTTCAAGGTCTTTGCTAATTACTACATCAGTTCCTAGAACTGTAGCTCCAGATTTTAATGCAGACTTTACAATGTCAAATCCAATGCCTCCATTAGCACCTGTAACAAGAATAATGGCTTCTGATAAATTAGGCCCTGAGTATTGTTTTTTATTCATCATTTCACAGCTCCAAATGTTAAGCCCTGAACTAGCTGTTTTTGACAAAACCACCCAAATACAATAATAGGTGCACATGCAAGTGTTGAAGCAGCAGAAAGTTTTGCCCAAAATAATCCTTCTGGGCTTGAATATGAAGCAATCAACGCTGTCAAGGTGCCAGCATCTCCAGCAGTTAGATTAATTGCCCAAAATGCCTCATTCCAACATAAAACAATACTTAGAAGACCAGCTGAAGCAACACCACCCCAAGAAAGAGGTAATACAATATGTCTTAATTCATCAAATGTGCTACACCCATCCATCCTACTAGCCTCAAGAATTTCACTTGGTATTTCCTTAAAATATGAAAATAATAGCCACATAATAATTGGTAAATTCATCATTGCAAAGATAATTATTAAAACAGTTTTGGTATCTAGTAAGCCAGCTGCATCAGCTAATAAGTAAATAGGCATAAGAACACCAACAGCTGGAAGCATCTTGGTAGATAGCATCCAAAGTAAAATATCTTTCGTATATTTTCCAGGGAAAAATGCCATTGAATATGCGCTAGGCACAGCGATAATTAGCGCAAAAATTGTTGCACCAAAAGAAGTAATTAGCGAGTTAGTGGCATACTTAAAATAATCACTTCTTTCCTGGACAATTGAAAAATTTTCAAAAGTTGGCTCAAAAATGAAAAGTGGNGGAATGGAGATTGCTTGAAGCTCNGTTTTAAAACTCGTTAGAACCATCCAAAAAATAGGAAAAAAGAAAATTATAGCTAAAGTCCAGCAAGCCAATATCCTCGATTGGTGCTTTATTTTTTTCATATTTCTATAACTTATGTTCATTTAGCCATTCCCTTAGCAACTGTCTTAATTAAGAAATAAGCAATAATGTTAGCAACCACAATTGCAAAAACGCCTCCTGCGGAAGCAACGCCAACATCAAATTGAAGAAGTGCTTGAGTAAAAATTAAAAAAGTTGTATTTGTACTGTCATAACCGGGTCCACCACCGGTTGTCACAAAAATTTCTGCAAAAATTGAGAGATGAAAAATAGCCTGAATCATTACAACAACACCAATAGCTCTGCCCAAATGTGGCAAGGTTAGATAACGAAACTTTGACCAAAAGCCAGCCCCTTCCAGTTCAGCAGCTTCAACCTGCTCTGTATCCATAGATTGGAGTGAAGTCATAAAAATAAGTAAAGCAAATGGAGTCCATTGCCAGCTCAACATAATAATAATTGACAATAAAGGAAAGTCTGATAAGAAGTCAACAACTGGCCAGCCAAAAATTCCACTGACGAATGCAAAAAGGCCATAAACCGGATTCATAAACATGTTCTTCCAAATCAACGCATTGACTGTCGGCATTATGAAAAAAGGAGATATTAGTAAAACCCTTACAATCCCTCGGCCTTTAAAGGTTTCTTGTAATAACAAAGCAATACCCAGGCCTAAAATGACTGATATTGCAATAATACTTCCAACCAAAGTAATACTGTTTGTGACTGCGCTAAATAATGCTGGATCTGTTAAAAAGAAATCGTAATTCGAAAGCCCATTAAAGCCATAGCGCTCTGGATAAAGCAAGTTGTAACGCATGAATGAAAAATATATTGTCATGCTTAGTGGGACAATCATCCACAGAAGAAGAAGAATGACACTTGGAGCTTGTAATGCTTTTGAAACGCTGAACTTCATCAAAAAAAACCCCAGTAGATATTAAAAAAACGGGCCAGTTTTATAGCAAAACTGACCCGTTTAAATGGTTATTACTCTCTAGTAGTAACCGGCCTTAATCATTTCTCTTTCTGCCGCTTTTTGCGATGCAGCAAGAGCATCTTCAACAGAAATCGTACCTGCCAAAGCAGCACTCATTTGTTGGCCTACAGCAGTACCAATAGCCTGAAACTCAGGAATTGATGCAAACTGAACACCTTGGTATGGTGTTGGCTCTTGCGTACTGTTTGAAGGATCAGCCGACAAAATAGCTTTCATTTCCGCTTCAGCAAAATTTGCTGCAGCTAGGAATTTCATATTTTGGTAAGTGCTTGAACGTGTACCTGTAGGAACACTTCCCCAGCCCTTCTCTTCGCCTACAAGATTAATGTATTCTTTAGAAGTAGCCCACTCAACAAACTTAAGAGCATCATCAGATTGCTGTGTTCCAGCTGGAACAGCTAGAGCCCATGCCCATAACCAGTTAGCACCACGATGGGTTACAGCTACTGGACTTTGTGCATAAGCAATTACATCAGCAACTTTAGATTGANTTGGGTCTGATACAAAAGAAGCCGCAATAGTTGCATCAATCCACATACCACACTTACCTTCGTTAATCAAAGCTAAGATCTCATTAAAGCTGTTACCTGATGATCCTGGAGGACCATAATGAGTTAATAAATCAACATAGAAATTAACTGCATGATTCCAAGCTGGTGAATCAAGCTGAGGCTTCCACTCTTCATCAAACCATCTCGCACCAAACGAGTTAGCCATTGTAGTTAAGAATGCCATATTGTCACCCCAACCTGGCTTACCACGAAGACAGATACCATAAACACCATTAGCTTTGTCAGTCATTGCTGCTGCTGCGTCTTGGACGTGACCCCAAGTAGGGTTATCAGGCATACTCATACCTGCTGCATCTAACAAGTCCTTACGATACATAATCATAGAGCTCTCACCATAAAATGGTGCTGCATATAAGTTACCATTAGCTGATAATCCATTTCGCATTGCAGGTAGAAGATCATCTACATCATAACTAGAGCCAAACTCTAAAGAATGTAACCAACCTTTTGCACCCCACATTGGAGCTTCATACATACCAATTGTCATAACATCAAACTGACCACCTTTAGTAGCAATNTCTGTTGTTACGCGTTGACGCAACGTACCCTCATCTAAAGTCACCCAGTTAACTTTAATTCCTGGATTATCTTTTTCAAAGTGTCCTGTTAGACTTTGCATAGTGATCATATGACCATTATTCACTGTAGCGACTGTTAACTCGCCAGCTTGAACAGCAGCAGAACTTGCAACAGCAAGAATCGCACTACCGGCCAAGATTTTTATATTTTTCTTCATTTATTTCTCCCTTCCATTATTTAACATAGCTGAAAACCCAGTTATGAAATTAGGAATATACTCCTCAAAATTATACAAATCTAATGTAAAAAAGCCTAAAACTAATACTATATTGTTTATATAATACTATTATGGTTCAAAGTGATACAAAAAACAATTACTTTCTAATAGATTATAGTTTAAAACCATTATGATACAAATTAGATTCAATACTGAATATTTCTATATTTATTGGTTGGATTAGTATCAGTAAAGAATTAGATCGTAAGTCTATTATAAAAGTCGAGAACCATTATTAATAGGTAGATCATTTGTGGCCAAAACAACTGAGTTATCTTGGCGATAAAATCCTAGCACCAAACATTCACTCATAATAGGTCCCACTTGTTTTGGTTCAAAATTTACAACTGCCATAACTTGTTTACCTTGCAATTGATTCTTGGTATAAAGATCTGTAATTTGAGAGCTTGATTTTTTTAATCCAATTTCTACTCCAAAATCAACATGTAATATGAAGGCTGGATTTCTTGCTTCGGGAAAATCCTCAACCTCAACAATAGTACCAATCCTTATATCAACTTTTTCGAAATCTTGCCATGTAATTGTCATCTCAACCTTTATTCTTCGAGTAATTCATTAATGGCGCGTTCAAGTTCAGCTGTGAAGTCAGGATCATTTCCAGGGTTTGCTGCGCAGTGTCCCCATGGAGAATCAAATGGTCGAAAATCAGCACCATTTATATAGCCTGCTTCAATTTCATTATCTTCAGGTGGGAAGTAAAGATCATGCATACAGGGCATCAAGATAGTTTTGGCCTTAATAGCATTTAACGCCATCTCTATGTTTCCGTTATATATTGGGCCAACACTGATATCACTAGTCTGCCAAGTATCAAGCTTACAAAGGAGATTATTGGCATCCCAATTCTTAGAATGATCTTCCTCCCAATCGATAAGTAAATCTTCTAAGGAGTCGTATCCAATCTCTTTAAATAGAGAGTTACGATAAAAAGTTTGTGAAAATGCCCAACCTGCGTAAACTCTTGCAAATGCCTTAAGGCCAGCAACTGGAGGAGAAGAGTAATCACCATTATTCCAATTTTGGTCCGCACAAAGTGCCGCCTTTACCCCTTCCAGGAATACATGGTTATGAGGGGATGTTTTAGCTGAAGCACAAAAAGGCAAGATTGCTTTAACAAAATCAGGGTACTGTGCAGCCCATTGATAAGCCTGACAACCTGCCATTGACCAGCCCGTAACAAGGGCAATTTTTTCAACACCTAAATGCTCTTTTAATAGTTTGTACTGGCACGCAATATTATCCCAGAGTGAAATACGCGGAAATCTTGGGCCATCTTGAGGCGATTTTGAATTACTTGGTGAAGAGGAGAGTCCGTTTCCAAATAAGTTAATTGAAACAATAAAATATTTTGCCGGATCAATTGCCCTACCTTCACCAAAAAAGCCCTCATTTCTTTGATGTGAGCCAGTGTAAAAAGTAGGCATAACAACAACATTATCTTTACCTTTATTCAGCTTTCCATAAGTTTTGTAAATTAAAAAGGCTGAATTTAACTCCTCTCCTGATAAAAGAGAAACATCACCTAGCTCAAACTTTTCATAATCCATCACAAAGTTTCATTATAGTTATAAGAAAATCGTTAAATTTTGCGCCTAACAATCTAAAGTATTATCCCTCTCCCATTGAGTCAGATGGGCGGCATAACCACTCCACTCTGTATGCTTTAATTTTATGTAAGCATCAATTATGCTGTCTCCAAGTCTTTCTCTAAGAACATCTGAATCTTCAAGTAATCTAAGCGCATCAAGTAAATTACGCGGCAGTTGCTTATAACCCTCGATGTCTTTTCCAAGCTCATACATATTTATATCAAGTGGATCCCCTGGGTCACGGTTGCCAGCAATGCCATCAAGACCGCAAGCAAGTATTGCTGCCTGCATTAAATAAGCATTTGCTGC
>JGI26060J43896_10000692_pt1 | contig 12372 bp, 10 predicted proteins | sample MarorgKNORR_S2LV_6_FD_43896 | JGI IMG/M metagenome (IMG submission 43896) | reverse complement strand
TAGAGATGTTTAAATCGAGTAAAAAAGATGCTGAATAGTGAAATTATAATACAAGTTTGTTATTTAATTGCCGCGATTGTTTTTATTCTAGGACTCAAAAGAATGAGTTCGCCTACAACAGCAAGGCTAGGTATTGTTTGGGCAGGTGGAGGTATGTTATTAGCAACAGCGGCAACTTTTTTTACCCCTGGAATGGGAAATATAGAATTAATTATTATAGCAATTGTAGTTGGGGGTGGACTCGCTTGGATAACTGCAAAAAAAGTTGCAATGACTGATATGCCACAAATGATTGCTCTCTATAATGGCATGGGTGGAGGTGCAGCAGCCGCTATAGCAGCTGTTGAAATGTTTAAAGTTCATGAACTAGAAATCAGCGTAGAAATCTTAGCAATCATAGGAGGCATTATTGGTGCAATTTCTTTCTCAGGAAGCATAATTGCATTTGGAAAACTGCAAGGAATAATAAAAGGTTCTTTCCGGTTTAAAGGGCAGAATCTTGTCAACCTTCTTATTATGCTTTCACTAATAATTCTCAGTATTTCAATATTGATGGATTTTGAGTTAATGAGAAACCCAGTCGTAGCAGTATTTATTATTGCCCTGATTTTTGGCATAGCGATGACTCTCCCTATTGGTGGCGCCGATATGCCTGTTGTGATTTCACTCTATAATGCTTTAACAGGTCTGGCCGTTGGTTTTGAAGGTTATGTGCTTCAAAATTATGCCATGATTATTGCTGGAACTGTCGTTGGTGCCGCCGGCACGCTTCTTACTCAACTTATGGCAAAAGCAATGAATCGGTCTTTAGGAAACGTTCTTTTTAGTGGGTTTGGTGACCAAAGTATTTCAATAGAGGGTGACTCTGAAAGTCAAGGAGAAATGAAGCCTATAGAGTCGAGTGATGCAAGTATTATGATGGCTTTTGCTCAAAAAGTAATTATTATTCCTGGTTATGGAATGGCTGTTGCACAAGCTCAACAGAAGGTATGGGAATTCTCTCAATTATTAATAGAAAGAGGTGTTGATGTAAAGTTTGCCATCCACCCAGTAGCTGGAAGAATGCCGGGTCACATGAATGTTTTGCTGGCAGAAGCTGGTGTGCCCTATGATTTAATTTATGATGCTGACGAAATTAATCAAGAATTTAAGAACTGTGATGTGGCTTTAGTTATAGGTGCAAACGATGTCGTCAATCCAGTTGCAAGAACAGACCCGTCCAGTCCCATCTATGGCATGCCTATACTTGATGCTGATTATTCAGCAAATATTATTGTGGTTAAAAGGGGGCAAGGTGCTGGCTTCTCTGGCATACAAAACAGTTTGTTCTTTTTAGATAATACAAGAATGCTCTATGGTGATGGTCAAGAGGTAGCTGCAAACTTGGTTCAAACAATTAAAGAACTCTAGATAGCAATACACCTCTTATAGTTCTTATGATATTCTCAGCATAATGTTTAAGAAATTTGCAATGGAACGCTTTCAGTCTCTCTATGAGAATGAAGTTAATTACAACCTAAGCGACAGTGGAAATCACCCAATGTCCATCAATCAACTGTTGGATGAAGAAGAGGTTAAAGCACTATTGGATATGGAGATAGGTTATGGTTATAGCAAAGGTGACCCTAGGCTATGTGAGGCAGTATCCATGTGGTATCCAGAAAAAAAATCAGACAATGTTCTTATCACCAATGGTTCGGCTGAGGCAAACTTTGTCATGGCGACAACTCTAATTCAACCTGAAGATGAAGTGGTTTTAGTGCTTCCTAATTACATGCAAATTCCAGGTATAGTGGCAAACCTTGGCGCTAAAATAACAAACATATACCTTAAAGAAGAATTGGACTGGCATATNGATATGGATGAAATGAGATCTTTAGTCACGCCAAAGACTAAACTGATATCTATATGCAACCCAAGCAATCCNACGGGTGCTGTTATGTCTGATANCGAAATGGAAGAACTAGCNGAGATAGCCCGTCAAAATGATGCTTTTGTTCATTCAGATGANGTCTACAGAGGATCTGAGTTAAACAATATAGAAACAAAAAGCTTTGCTAATTTTTATGAAAAAGCAATCATCAGTTGTGGGTTATCAAAGTCGTTTGCTCATCCGGGTCTAAGAATAGGATGGGTGGTAGCGGATTCTTCATTGATAACTGATATGTGGTCACGTAAGGATTATTCTTCTATTACATCATCCGTTTTATCGCAAGAGATTGCCATCAAAGTCATGTCTAAAACAAACAAAGAAAAGATACTGTCAAGATCATCCGTTATGCTGGAATCTAATCTTAAGTTGTTCCAAAGATGGCTGGATAAACATGAAGGTTTATTTAGTTTTGTGCCTCCAAAGGCGGGTGGGATGGCTTTTGTTGGATACCAAATGGATATTAATAGCACAAAATACGCTCATAAGCTCAGAACGGAGCAAAGCGTTTTAATTGTCCCTGGCGATCATTATGGTATGGATAACTACTTAAGATTTGGTATTGGCTCAGAGGCTAATTATCTTGAAGAAGGCTTGTCATTAGTGAGTGATAGTATTAAATCCCTAGGCTATTGAAAAAAACCATACTAAGCATTGCTCTTAATGCTCCCATTAAAAATCTATTTGACTACTCATTAGAGAGTAATTCAGCCATTACTCCAAAACCAGGACAAAGAGTTAGGGTGCCTTTTGGTAAACAAGAAAAGGTTGGTTTTATAAGCAAAGTCTCAGATGCAACAACGGTTGCCTCTAATAAAATTAGACCCATTATTAATATTCTTGATGAGAAACCTATACTTGATTCTGAATTATTAAAGCTTATAGCTTGGACATCAAAGTATTATTATCACCCCATAGGTGAGGTTTTTGCTGCCGCTGTTCCTCTATACCTAAGACAGTCAAAATACCCCAAACTAGCTGAACAAGATTCTGCTTCAGAACCTCTATCCTTGGAAACAAGAAAAAAATTAACAAAAGAACAGCATCAGTCTTTTAAAGATATCTCTGATGCGATGATCGAGAAAGAGCCAATTGTATTAAATGGAATAACAGGCAGTGGTAAAACTGAGTTATACATGCAAATTATTGAAAGAAAATTGAAAAAAAAAGAACAAGCATTGGTGCTCGTTCCAGAAATAGGTTTAACACCTCAATTATTGGGAGAGTTTAGGTCTAGGTTTGGCAATACTATAGCTGTTATTCATTCCGAGAATACTCCAAAAGAAAATGCTGTGAATTGGGTTAAGGCAAAAAAAGGGTTGAGTAAAATTATTATTGGAACAAGATCCTCAATTTTTACACCTTTTCAATCTCTTGGTTTAATTATTGTTGATGAAGAGCATGATGCTTCATATAAGCAACAAAGTGGTTTAAGGTATTCAGCTAGAGATTTGTCCCTTGTAAGAGCTGCAAATAATCATATTTCTGTGATTCTGGGTTCCGCTACTCCTTCTTTTGAAACACTAATGAATGTTGAAAAAAAGAAGTACCAGCAAACTGTTTTAAAAAAGAGGGTTTTGTCTAGCTCCTTACCGTCTACTCAAATGATTGACCTGAGGGTGCATCCCCAAGAAAGGGGTCTTACAAAAATATTAATCAACACAATAAGAAAACAGCTTCGATAACAAAAAACAATCATTAATTTATTTAAATCGAAGAGGTTACTCGCCTGCAACTGTTTGCATTGGTTGCGGTCATGTAGAAGAATGCCCAAGATGTGATACCAGCTTAGTTCTCCACAAAAGCAAAGCTAAGCTTATATGTCACCATTGCTCTACCTCAAAGAATTGGGAAGAAAACTGTACAGTTTGCGGGGAAAGTGTTGCTCCTTTAGGAAAAGGTACGGAGCAAATAGAGGAATACTTGAGGGAGCAATTCCCTAAAACAAACATTATACGAATAGACAAAGACACCGTTAAATCTAAAAATAGTAGAAAAGAGATGCTCTCACAAGCCAAATCAGGCAAAGGGGAGATCTTACTAGGCACTCAAATGCTAGCCAAAGGTCATGACTTTCCTAATCTAACTCTGGTAGCAATTGTTAATGCCGATCAAGGTTTGTTCGGGAGCGACTTTAGAAGCAGTGAAAAATTTGCCCAAACATTATTACAGGTCTCTGGAAGAGCTGGGCGTAGGGAGGAAAAGGGTTTGGTTATGATACAGACCTATAATTCTCAAAACCCCCTACTCAATAAAATTCTTACACAGGATTATTTAACCTTTTATAAAGAAGCAATAAAAGAAAGAGAAATACCTCAGTGGCCTCCTTATTCACACATAGCTCTTCTTCATGCAGAATCTACAAGGCAAGCCTCTGTTTTTAAGTTCTTAAATCAAATTAACAAAGATTGTTTGGGAAAGAATATTGGTTCCACATTGGTGCTAGGCCCTAATGCTTCACCCATTGAAAAGAAGTCAGGCCGTTATCGGGGCCAGCTTTTGTTATTAAATATTAGTAGAAAAGATCTGCATCAGTCCATCAAAACAATGGATACTTATATTCAAAAACAAAAAATAAAAAGAGAGGTAAGGTGGGCCATAGATGTGGATCCAATTGATTTATCCTAAAATACTCTTAAGTTAGCTAAAATAGATCCTGAGGCAACTGTGTTGAATAAGAAAATAACAAAAATAATTACTGCATCTATATTGAGTCTAGACACTCAAGATCAAAGCTGGGCTGAGAATTTAAATATAGAGGTTACCCAAACAAAAGATCTAAGCCATGGTGATTTTTCTTGTAATGTAGCTATGCGTCTTTCAAAGATACTTAAACTACCTCCTTTAGATATTGCAAAAAAAATTATCAATGCTATTGAAACCACTGATGGTATTGAAAAAATAGAAGTAGCACCCCCTGGCTTTATTAATATTTTTCTAACGAAATCTGAAAAAACACAAATATTAAAAAACATACTCAGTAAAGATGATGGTTTTGCTACAGAAGTACAAGGCTCAAAAGGCTCGATTCTCCTAGAGTTTGTTTCTTCCAATCCCACAGGGCCTCTTCATGTTGGCCATGGAAGGCATGCTGCATTTGGAGATTCGCTTGCAAAACTACTTCGCAAAGCGGGTCATAAAGTAGAAACTGAGTACTATATTAATGATGCGGGTAGGCAAATAGATATCTTGCTGGTTAGCATTCTAATTAAAGCTTTAAATAAAATAGAAACAAAAAGTGATCTTCCAAGAGCGTGTTATCAAGGAGAATATTTAAACCCTATAGCTGATGAAATGATTAAGCAGTCCAGGGATTTACTAACCCCTTTATTAACTAAAAATTTTTTAAAGCAAGATGTTTCAGAAGATGAGGAAATAGATTTAGCAATCTTGAGTGTCAAAAATACCATAGGTGATGAGATGTTTGAATCCTTATCAAGTGACATCTGCAATATCACAATAAATACAATCAAAGAAGATTTAAAAAGATTTGGAGTTACTTTTGATCATTGGTACTCAGAGCGATCTATGATAAACAGCGGTTTAATCAGCAATAGTATCAATGACTTAACAAAAAAAAACCTTCTTTACAAACAAGAAGGAGCCTTGTGGCTAAAAACAACTAATTACAATGATGACAAAGATAGGGTTGTATTAAGAGATGATGGCAGGTCAACTTATTTTGCCTCCGATATTGCTTACCATGCAGATAAAAAAAGGCGTGGTTACGACCAACTAATAAATATCTTGGGTTCAGACCATCATGGGTATATAGGAAGACTAAAAGCTGGACTTGCATCATTGGGTTTTTCTCCGGAAGATCTCGAGGTAGTTTTGGTTCAATTTATTAGCCTTTATCGAGGAAAAAAGAAAATACAAATGTCTACTCGTTCGGGTGAATTCACCCCAATGTCTGAACTTTATAATGAAGTAGGCGTGGATGCAGCTCGTTTTTTTTATGTTTCAAAGTCTCAAAGTCAGCACTTAGATTTTGATCTTGAATTAGCAAAACAAACCAATAATGAAAATCCGGTTTATTATATTCAGTATGCTCACGCTAGAATTTGTCGAGTATTAAGTCAAATGACTAGCCAAAAAATCTCTTTTGAGAAAGAAATAGCAGAAAAAAATCTTGATAAATTAACAACAAAACATGAAGTTGAATTAATTGCGAAACTCAGTGGCTATCCTGCATTAATTAAACAATCAGCCAATAATAAAACAGTGCATACATTGGCTAATTACCTTCATGAGTTAGCTCAATTATTTCATTCATATTATGGTGCAGAAACATTTTTAACTCCAGATAAGGAATTAAGGAATGCGAGAGTGTTATTAATAAAAGCGGTTCAAATAATCTTAAAAAATGGATTGTCTATAATAGGTGTATCCGCGCCTTCAAAAATGTAGTGGATTGGCAATAATATTATTTACTTTTTGTATTTAATATCTAAAGATTGAAGTTTTCTATACAGATTAGTTCTTTCCATGCCCACTCTTCTGGATAATTCACTTATTTTACCATCAACGATTTCCAATTGGCGGGTTAGGAAAGCTCTCTCAAACTGCTTTTTCGCCTCCTTCATACTTAAGGTCATTATGTCGCTTTGCACTAAAAGGTTGCCTTGAGGGCCTTGCAGGGTTAGCGTTTCATCAATTTCTTCTATATTAATGATTTCTTTATCTTGTCTAGTTAAAGTGGCATGAACCATATCTATCAATTGCTTAATATTTCCAGGCCATGAATATTTAGTGAGCATGTTTTGTGAGGCTAAACTGAACCTTCTGGTTTTCAATCCCTCGTTTTTACTAAAATATTCCACACAAAGCTTTAATAGCTCTGGTATCTCATCTAAAAATTTTCTTAGTGGTGGTATCTCTAGACAATACTCATTTATTAAAAACTCTAAGCCTTCGCTATCAAAATTTGAATCAATAGCTATAAAACGATTAATATCATCATTAATCTTCATGCTTTCAATAATGGATAAAACCATACTTTGTCTCTCATTATTTAAGCTAGAAAAACCATTGATATAGAGAGTTCCAGTTTTAATTGCATTTATTTCTTCTAGTATATTAGACTTAAATGCATCAACTTCTTTATGGTCAGCACTGAACATATTTAAGTGTATATTTTTAAAATTAGACTCATCTTTGTTAGTTCTTAGATGAAGGTATCTGGCCCAACCATATTTTTCTGTTCCATTTTCACCAACAATAAAAAGTTTTTTTCTTGATATGCTATCGCCCAATGTTGCATTAAAAATATCAGACATGGTCTTACTTTTTCTTAATATATAAGACAAAATATCTTCATTAGATATAGAGTCCTTTAAATCAAAAGCTCCNTTTAAAGCATCAAAAAGNTTTTCCATGGAGATTGGTTTTTCTATAAAATCAATGGCTCCTAGTTTTGTGGCCTCTATTGCAGTTTCTATAGTTGCATGTCCAGATATCATAATTACTGGAAAATTTATTGAGTGTTCCTTTGACCACTTTTTTAATAAAGAGATACCGTCAACATCAGGCATCCATATATCTAAAAAAACCAGATCAGGTGTTTTATTTTTAATCTTAGTTTCCGCCTCCATAGCTGATTCGGCTATCTCAGTTGAATAGCCTTCTTCTGAAAGAATCTCCTGAATTACCGTTCTAATCTCTAACTCATCATCTATTATTAAAATATGTTTTTTTTCTATGCTCATATAACCCTTCTTTTATCTTTCGTATGCTTTAAGAAAAAAGATCTTCAAGGTAGCTCCTTTTTCTTTATTGTTTTTAATTGAAATTAACCCTTTGTGCTCATCTATAATCTTCTTAACTATTGGCAAGCCCAACCCAGTACCTTTATTTTTTGTTGTTGTGTATGGCTCAAAAGCAGAGTCTAGAAGCTTATTATCAAAGCCATGGCCATTGTCTTTAATCTCCAAAACTAAATACTCATTTGATTGATGAACGAGAGATTTAGTTGTTATTTTTATAACTGGATGACTTTCGTACTTTAAAGCATCAATGGTGTTTGTAAATATATTGTTGAGTACTTGCCTTATGCGATTTATATCAGCCTCTATAGAAGCATCTCCATTGTGCTGAACCAAAACTTGAAATGAATCCTTATCTTTTTTTAAGAACTCTAGTGTTTCATCAATAAGCTTTGAGACATCAAAGACTTCAAAGTTTAATTGTGGTTGTTTTGCAAAATTACCAAACTCTAAAACCATGTCTCTCAATACCTCTACCTGACTCACAATCGTATCTGTTGATTTATTTAAGAAATCAAGCTCTTCATTTTTAAAAACCGACGCATATCTTTTTTGTATTCGTTCGGCTGTAAGTTGTATAGGTGTTAATGGATTGTTAATTTCATGGGCCATTCTTCTGGCTACATCACTCCAAGCTGCCTCTTTTTCAGCCTTAATAAATGATTCAACTAATGAGCTGATTTCATCACTGTCTGACTGGGGTAAGTGCAACATTGAATTCGATTCTGACGCTGACCTTGTTTTGTTCTCAAGTGACTCAATCGGTCTAACCAATCTATCTGCGAACTCTATGGAACCATAAATTGCCAATAATAAAGCAAGCATAACAACCAGTAGTAAAGTCAAAATATAACTATATTGAATGGGTATTTTTAAAAAACTTAGTCTGCCATATGCCGCATAGGTTTCCTCAACAGAGTCTGCCAACATGCTTAATCTTGGATCAACAACAAACAAGCCTTGAAGGAATAGTGGCGTTTGGTTTGATGCAAAATTTAGAATAGGTATTAACACCCGTATTGTATAACCATCTGATGAAGATGAATCCAAACTACTCCATGATTGTTGAGACTGAGCTATTTCTACTTCTAGCAAAGATGGTAGTTGTGGTGCAAACAACCCAATTGTTTCAGTGCTAACAGCGATAATTTGTAGGTTTTGATCTAATAACAATAGTTGTTTTGCAGAAATAGTCTCTCTCGATTCATTAAGTTGTTGCTCAATATTCTCAATGCCATCCAAAGAAAGTGCAATATTAGCAGTATCAAATACTCTTTTTTGCTCTTGGTCATCCATAGCAGAACGGCCAAGAAGTAAAGCGTTTCTAAGCCCATCTTCAACATCAGCATCAAACCAAATATCTAATCCTTTGTTCATAAAATCAGTAGCAAAGATAAAGACAAGGAGAGCGGGTACAACCGAAAGCCCACTAAATGCCAATGCCATTCTAGCTCTCAATCGAGCACCCAGTTTACTTTTCTTATAATCCATCATTATTTTTCTAACACTTAGAAAAACTACGCCAAATAAAACCAAAAGGGATAGGCTATTGATTATAAGTAAGGGCAATTGCATGCGGTTAAACTCGCTAGGGTTGTCTGCTGCAAACATCAAGGCAACTAGAGAGCTAATACTTAAAACAATTAAGAGAAAAATAATTTTTTTTGCTGAATTGGATCTTATTTGAATAGCTTCCATTCCACCATCTCCATTTCTGTATCTAAATTTTCTCTCCAAAAGGTTAAGCTCTGCATCCACCTTGGAACGTCTTGAGCTCTTATATAAGTCATTAAATAAACATGATAACTCTCATCAATATTGATTAAAGAATCATCAATTAAGGGTAAGTTTTTAATATCACTAATGTGTAACTCTATGTCACTTAAATCGGAAGACGATCTCTCTCTCCCTGTAATGCTATTCAGAACTGAATATCTTCTCGTAAATGCATTGTAACGAACCAGGTATTTCTGCTCTACTTCCCCAATGGTTCTATCAAGCCTCCAAGACTTAATATTGACTATTGAAAACCTTAAGTCTGCCTCAAAAGACAACCCTGAGTTTAATGCTTCAACTTGATCTGCCCTAAATTTAACTGGTAGTTTGATGTTTGTGTAATACACACCATTCTCAAGGTAAGACTCTCCATAGCTATTTTTAACTTGAGAATTTAACTCTCCAGAAAATACAGTGCAAATAAAAAAAAGTAGTACTAGTTTTTTTTGTTTCATTGCTTCAAACCCAATACTTTCCCTACCATTGGAAACCCTTTAATAAAATCTAAAGCATGCATTTTTTTCTTGCCTTCAAGTTGTAAGCTTTTTAACAATAAGTTGCTTGAACCTGTTTTTATTAAAACGCCTTCGCTTTGTAAAGCAAGCACTTCTCCTGGAACTCCTGATTGCAAATCACTATTTGATATTGTTGAGTCCCAAAGCCTCAAATACTTATTATCAATATAGCTATAGGCAATAGGCCATGGATTATATGCCTTTATAGTTCTATTGATTTCTTTTGCTGATTTGTTCCAGTTTATTTCCCCATCACCCTTACTAATTTTATTGCAAAAACTAGCTTTCTCTCCTTGTTGCTCTTTCGGATGCATGTCACCCAATAGAATTTGCTCTAGATGCTTCCTGATAATTTCAGCAGACAATAATGAAAGTTTATTGGAAAGCGATTGATAGTTTTCTCCATCACCAATTGAAATCTTTTCTGATATAAATATTGGACCTGCATCAAGCTTATCTATCATTCTAATAATGGATACTCCTGTTTCTTTATCGCCATTCAAAATCGAAGCTTGTATAGGTGTTGCACCTCTCCATTTAGGTAAAAGTGAAGGGTGAATATTGAGTGTTTCAGTGGTAGCTAAGTTCAATATTTTTTCTGGTAAAACATTCCCATAAGAAGCTGTTAAAATTACATCAGGCTTCAATGATTGTATTTCTAGTAAAGCCTTATCAGTTTTTAGATTAGCTATATCTAAAACTTTCAACCCTAAATCTAAAGCTAAAGTTTTAACTTTGTTAGGCCCACTCTTAAGTCCTCTGCCTTGTTTTTTATCAGGCTGGGTAAGCACGCCCACTATTTCATACTGCATGTCATAAAGTGTTTTTAATGGTTCTTCCGAGAAGGAAGATGACCCAGCAAATATAATTTTTAATGGTGTGGTCATTCTGTGTGAGTTTTTTTATATAAGGTAATCAGGTTTTTTTTTCTCTGAAGTTAATGCTTTTTTTTCTTTAATTATTTTTTTTCTGAGTCTTTCAAGCTTGATTTCGGAAACATAATCAATGAATAGCTTTCCATCTAGATGGTCAATCTCATGTTGAACACATATAGAAAGGAGTCCGTCTATTTTCATATGAAACTCTTCTCCATCGAGCTTTTTTGCCCTTATCTCTATAGACTCAAACCGATTAACTTCAGTTTTTATATCAGGAACAGACAAACATCCCTCACTACTTTCAACCTCTCCACTGGAATTTTCTATTTCAGGATTAACAAAGACCATTGGCTCATTTCTTTCTTCTGAAATATCAATAACAATTAGCCTAATACGATGGTTTACTTGTGGCGCTGCTAAACCAATACCCATAGATTGATACATGGTTATTAACATATCTTCTGCTAACTGCTTTAATTCACTATTAAATGTTTTAACGGGTACAGAGGTTTTCCTTAATCTCTTATCTGGAAACTCCAAGATCTCTAATTTTGTGTTCAATTCAACTCCTTACATAATCTTTAAAATATGGAGATTTATATTATCATGATGTTGTTGTTTTTTTCCAAAAGTCTCTATTTAGATGAAATAAATCGAAAAGAATTGACCTCTTAGTTTTTTTGGTTCATTCTCAATTTATTAAATCAAATATACACTTAATATGAATCATAAATTAAAAGAAGCCTTTCTAGATGTGCTCCTTTACCTTTTTGAATATTATTCAGAAGATAACGATTTAGAAGAAGATGATGACTTTGAGATAAGGAACAAACTGAAAGTGGCAGGTTTTAGAGAAGACGCTATTGAGCATGCCTTAGATTGGGTTGGAATTTTTAAAGACTCTTCCTCAAATAATACTATTGAAAAACCAGGATCAAAATCAATCAGGGTTTTAAATGATGAAGAAAAGAATCTCTTGGATGAAGAGTGTCAGAATTATATCCTAAGGTTAGAAAAGTTTGGTTTGTTGCCCCCCCTTAAAAGAGAGCTACTAATAGATAAATTAACATCAATTGGTTTTGAGCCAATGGACATAGAGGTGGTTAAAGCGTTGAGTATTTTGATGTTGTTTCAAGAGCCTTCTATTGATGTAAAACTGCATAGTGTCGAAGGCGAAGACCTTTGGGAAAAACCAATAACATTGAACTAAAGAGCATTTTAATCATATAATCAGTGCCGCGCATGACGCGGCTTAATTTTTGGAACAAATAAATGAAAACACTCGTTATAGTGGAATCGCCAGCAAAGGCAAAAACAATTGGTAAATACCTAGGTGACGATTATGTGGTATTGCCCACTATTGGCCACATCAGAGAACTACCAAAAAAAGATGCTATAGACCCTAATAATAATTATGAAATGACCTATATCATTAGTCCGGGAAAAGAAGATGCAATTAAAAAAATAACAGCGTCAGCTAAAACATGTGATGAGATTGTTTTAGCAAC
>JGI26060J43896_10000690_pt1 | contig 12394 bp, 10 predicted proteins | sample MarorgKNORR_S2LV_6_FD_43896 | JGI IMG/M metagenome (IMG submission 43896) | reverse complement strand
ATATCCATCAATCATACCTGTTTCAGTATTGGCCTTATCAATATACATGTGACCAATTCTTTTCCAATGTGCAAAAAGAAGCATATAATTCCGAGGACGATAATTCAAAGACAGATTGAATAATGTATTGGGAATATTTGGAATACTTTTTCCATTATTGAAAAAATTCATAACCAGCGCCCCATTTGCGGAAAAACTAAATTTCTGATTAAGTAAAAAGGTTGCTTCCCACTCAAACCCGGAATGATCCGTAGAATCAGCAGAATAGTAATCGTATTCTCCTTCCTGTTTCACATCAATGTTTTTCAGTTGTTCATTGAGGTATTGAATACGATATCCATTGATGCGAGCATGACCTTTTGAGAAGGTAAAGTCGATTCCCATTTCTAAATCCGTAATCACTTCCGCCGATGCCATAATGGGTTTGCTCCAAACATCATCTGCTTCAATAATTTGATTATCTGCAGGTTCTTTTTGAGCTTTACCCCAATTCACAAACCAGTGTAACGAATCCCCCATTTCCCAGGTCATACCAACTCTAGGATTGAAAAAATCCCAATTTGCCGATAAAGTATGCCCAGCAGCATGACCGATCGTTTCCTGATCTAAAGTCCAATTATGGTTTTGATTTTGAATATCAGCCATAATGGTGAATGGCTGCCCTGGTGGATGCCAAACGAAATGGCTGAAACTTGTTATGGTTTTTTTCTCGCTAAGATACCTGTAATAACGGTGCCATCCATCACCAATAGTTGCGACAAGGTTCGCATCGGAGAACTGGGAGACTTCTCCAAAATGATCACCAAAATATGAGCGTATTTCTCCGCCCACATCTACCCGCAGTTCATCGTTCTTCCAAGTCAATGTTGGTACAATACCAAAATAGTTATTATCGATCCACTTTCTTCGAAGCAGATCAGTATTCATATTTTGTTCCTGTGCATCGGTAAATTGATTATTCACATCCAAGTTATATGCATAATAATCCCGGCCCGTTTTTAATACTTCGTAATACCCTTTACCAGCCACAAGATAACTCACATTCCTGAAAAATAGATTCTCTCGCAGACGAGAAGTCGTATTAACAGAATAAATCTGTTGAAGAAAGTCATCCGTGTAGGCTTGATATCCTGCGCGACGTTTGGTTCGATCATTAATATCGTCCATATGGACTCCATCCCATAGTAGTTGGGTATTTTCATATCCAATATGGACACGGTACTGATTTGTAAATTTTTTCCCGCGATGTTCCAAGCCAAAAAACATCCCTTTCTGTTTAGAAAGATGATTATCTCTATAACCATCAGATTTAATCTGTGATGCACGGACAGTCAAACTCAAATCTTCACCCAAATCTTTACCAGAACGATAACGCACCTGGTATTTGGTCGTATTCCAGTCGCCAGAACCGAACGAAGCTTTTATTTCACGTTGGTCTTTTGCGATTTGTGTATTCACATTGATGGATCCGCCAAAAGCAGATGAGCCATATAAGCTATTACCTATACCACGTTGGATCTGCACATCTTTGGCATCGGCNAACAAATCTCCATGATCTACCCAATATACCTGATGGCTCTCATTATCATTCAATGGCACACCGTCAACCATAACGCCNATCTTGCTCTGATCAAATCCACGGATAGAAACATAGGAATAGCCAGTTCCGTTGCCGCTTTCACTATAGGCCCATACTCCCGGTTCGGAAGCAAGAACCATGGGTATATCTTCTACGGTGTATCGAGTCTCAATTTCTTGTGACGTCAAATTAGAAAAAGAAACCGGTGTTACACCTGCTATAGCACGGGTAGCGTTAACAGTCACCTCCTCTCCTTCTAGCACCGTTGGAACCATCAAGATTGTCATTTGCGGACGGATACTTGTGGTAATGGTTTTATATCCGATAAATGAAAAAGATATTTCAGATCCATCATTAACTGTGAGAAAAAATGAACCGGTTTCATCTGAAGTCGTGCCAAATTGTCCAACAACAATATTAACACCTGCTAAAGGGTGTTGGGATTCATAATCTGCAATGGTTCCTTTTACGTTAATTGATTGGGAAAAAAGTCCAGATAGACACAGGTTGATAATTAAATATGAAAAGCGTAAATGATTCATGTTTTGAGAATTCCTTCGCTGGCATTATCCAGATCAGGTTCATGGGTGTTTTCTCAGCCATTTTATTCTGGTTTTAAATAGCACCCCAAAAGACATGGGGAAATTAATATTTTACTCTGAAGTTGCAAACCAAAGGTTTTCTACCGTACTTGTATCATTCAGTCCACCTCCACTATTTTCGCGACCATATAAAACAAGGAAAATTCATGTCTAATAATCAATACCCTGAAATCACAATTAAAGCTGTTTTTCTCGGAATCATTCTCTCTATGGTTCTTGCTGGTGCAAATGCATATCTAGGTCTTTTCGCCGGCATGACTGTTTCTGCCTCCATTCCTGCGGCAGTTATTTCTATGGGTGTTCTTTCCTTATTTAAAAAATCTAATATATTGGAAAATAATATTGTTCAAACGGCTGCATCTGCAGGTGAATCCCTTGCCGCAGGCGTTATTTTTACTATTCCGGCATTAGTTCTATTAGGCTATTGGAATACGTTCGACTATGTTGAAGTAGCGAAGATTGCAGCGATTGGTGGTGTAATAGGAGTGCTATTTACCGTACCCCTTCGTCGTGCACTTATCGTGACAGCAAAGTTAAAATATCCTGAAGGTGTTGCAACAGCAGAAGTATTGCGCGCCGGTGATAAAGCCAGAAAAGGCGCCGCTGATGACGGTTCTGGCGGATTAAAAACAATTGGAATCGCAAGTTTGGTCGGTGGTATAATGAAAGTATGTCAACAAGGATTTGCCATGTGGCATGCCGAAATGGCCGGTGCAGTCACTTTTGGTAAGTCAATTTTTGGCCTAGGCACAGATGTGTCTCCAGCCTTGATTTCAGTTGGGTATATTGTTGGGCGAAACATTGGTATTTTGGTGGTTGGTGGCGGATTGATTTCATGGGCCGTAGCAATACCAATCTACTCTGCTATGGTTGGTTTTGAGGGAGATGCTCTTGATTCAGCTTGGAATATCTGGAATTCTAAAATCCGTTACCTCGGAGTGGGTGCTATGGTTGTGGGAGGCGTATGGTCCCTAATAAAACTATTCAAACCTCTCGTAGAGGGTGTAAAAGCCAGTCTCGATTCAGTAAAAAATCAAACGGCTGATGGAGATGTTCCGTTAGAAGAAAGAGATATGCCAATCAATTACGTTGGGATTGCATTGCTAGCATTACTGGTACCTGTTTTTCTCCTTTATTTAGATATTATTCAATCGGTCGGAATTGCTGCTTTACTTGCCATAATGATGATGGTATTCGGATTTTTATTTTCAGCAGTAGCAGCCTATATGGCGGGTGTAGTAGGGTCTTCTAATAACCCAATTTCCGGTGTAACCATTGCGACGATTTTATTTACCTCATTATTGCTACTAGCCATTTTGGGAACCGGCTCAGGCGTCGGTGCAGCCAGCGCCATCATGGTTGGTGCTGTAGTCTGCTGCGCAGCGGCCATAGGTGGAGATAATCTCCAAGACTTAAAAGCGGGTCATATCCTTGGTGCCACGCCCTGGAAACAACAAGTCATGCAAATCGTTGGAACTTTGTCTGCTGCCGTTGTGCTTGGTCTAGTTTTGGATATCCTTCATACGGCATACGTCATCGGTTCCCCTACCCTTTCCGCTCCACAGGCTACATTAATGAAGTCTGTTGCCGATGGTGTATTTACAGGCAACCTTCCATGGAATTTCGTGTATATTGGAGGCGTCATTGCGGTTATGTTAATCCTGACCGATCTCAGACAGGAAAGAATGGGGTCTGATTTTCGCGTTCCTGTTCTAGCTGTGGCTGTGGGTATTTATTTACCAATTACCCTGACAGTACCCATTTTCATTGGTGGTATGATTAACCATCTTGGTAAAAAAGCTGGAGGATCGGAAGCATCTGAAAAACGGGGACTATTGATGTCATCCGGATTAATTACTGGAGAAGCTTTGATGGGTATACTTGTAGCAGTGCCCATATTCCTTACAGGGCAGAAATACTGGTGGCCACATTTCAGCGGTTTTGGATTACTTGGCCCCGCCCTTTTTATTGCAGTTATTTACTGGTTGTATACTTCCGTATCAAAAAAATAATTTCATGAAAATTTCAGACAGTTTGTTAAAAAAACTTCCCAAGGTGGAACTCCATTGCCACTTGGACGGTTGTCTTCGACTTGAAACGATTCTTGATTTGGCACAAAAGCAGAAAGTTTCACTGCCCAGTTCCAATCCTGGTGATCTTAAAAAAATACTTTCCATTGGGAAAAAACGAGGTACGTTAGAAGAATATATTGCACGTTTTGACATTACACTCAGTGTAATGCAAACCCCAGATGCATTGAAAAGAACCGCCTATGAACTCATAGCAGATGCTGCATCGGAAAACATCCGCTACATCGAAGTACGGTATTCTCCCATTTTGCATACTACTAAAGGTATGACCTTGGAAGATGCAGTAATTTCAGTTTTGGATGGGCTTAAGAAAGGTGAAGAGGATTTTGGCGTTATATCAGGGATTATCGTTTGTGGAATTAGGCATATTTCACCAGAGTCATCCCTAAAACTGGCCGATCTCTGCGTACGCTATAAAAATAAGGGTGTTGTTGGTTTTGATCTGGCTGGCGCAGAAGAAAATTATCCTGCCAAAGATCACAGAGAGGCTTTTTATATGATACTGAATCATAACATCAATGCAACTATTCATGCTGGCGAAGCCTTTGGCCCTTCATCAATCCATCAGGCTATCCATTATTGCGGTGCCCATCGGATTGGTCATGGTACTCGGCTGAGAGAAGATATAGATTTAATGAATTATGTGAATAATCATCGCATTGCACTAGAAATCTGTCTCACATCTAACTGGCACACACATTCAGTCCCTTCTCTTCAACATCACCCGATGAAGTATTATTATGACCAAGGGATCAGAGTAACACTCAATACAGATAACCGGCTTATTTCTGATACTACACTAACCAAAGAATTTGCCCTTGCCCGCGATTTATTTGGATTTACACTTCATGATTTTAGAGAAATTACAATTGTTGCTATGAAATCAGCTTTCTTACCGCACATTGCTCGGAGAGCAATGATTAAAAATATTGCTGATGAGTTTGAAACCGAATTCAAAATTTTACCAGAATATATTGAACAAAAAAAGTAGAATAAAATTAATATACACTAAACAAGTTTATATAACGACAACATCATCTGACATTCAAAATTTCATTTTTTTCTTAACCTTTTCAACTATTTTTTGGGTCCACTTCTTAATCGGTGGATAAACACTTCCCAATAGCATCAATCCTGGAATTCCAAATACCCATCCCTGAAAAATGGGAATCAGACCGCCGATCAGACCGATGGTCAGCAGGATAATCCCAACAACTATTTTTACTGTATTTATAACCGGTTTCATTCTCGAATTACTGCCACTTTTTCAAATGAAGATGCACCATTTTTATCATATATGGCAACGAGATAAACACCCGTTCCAACCAATTTACCAGATTGGTCTCGCCCATCCCAATAGGCTTGATAACCCTGAACTTCAGAATTAAGAATGGATCGCAAAACTTCACCACTCAAAGTCATGATTTTGATGGAACTATTATCTTTTAATCCATCCACTGTCATCGGTTTTGAACTTGGAATGCGAAATGGACTCGGAAAGATATTTACTGAATTGTATGTTTTTTTCTTTTCCGCAAAAGGAATCTTAATTACACTGATACCCTTATTTGTAGCAATATAAGCCAGCCCCTCATCCCTATCAAAAGCAACATCTTTAACATCATCTGAAAGAATAGAACTATTGCTCTCATTCAGCCCATTAACATCAGGCCAATATTCTCCATTTTCAGACACAATATGAACACCATTTTGAGATGTGATCCAAATATTTCCCCTAGGATCAAACCGTATCCGCGATGACTCATCAAAGGCCATGTTTGAGAAATAGGGATATATTTCACTATTCGCCGTTTTCGGCCCCGTTTGGTTGACTGGATTGGTTTCTGAAACCTGGAGATCTTTATAAATAAGTCCAGCCGGTGTTAAAATCCACAACCGGTTATTTAAAGATACATTTAGGCATAACACAGAACTATTGAATGCACCCGTGTTGATTTCTTCGGAAACCCAAATTTCATCAGTTGGACTGTAAACATCCCCAGTATATTTATACATGACCAGCTGACTTTTGGCTCCAACCCAGACACGGTTAAAATTATCCTTTGTTATTGCTGTCATAGACTCAGAAAGTAAATTTCCACTGTCTTCAAGTGAAAAGTTTCTCGAATTATCCTCGAAGTGAACACTGAGTGGTTTACTTTCCTGGTTTGTTGATAAAACCCAAAGATTACCATTTTTATCAAAAGTCATAGCATTAACGGTAAAAAGTGGATACTGTTCACTTTTATCTTGCAAGAGCCTTGGACTTATAAANACGTCACGTATTTCGATGCTGGCTTTAATATCCAGTAAGAGAATCCCACCTGAACTTGACTTCTGCATTCCAAGGTAAATTGACCCATCACTGTTTTCAACTATTTCACTGACTCGTGACCCCATATTTAGATTGAGGTAATCCAAGTCTATTTGAGTTGACAAACCCAAGGTATAATTTACTGTTGATGCATTTATCCAATTTTGTTCTTTAAGAATTGAAATTCCTTTTTGGCTAGCCAAAATCATACTTTTATCTTGACCCAAATATATTATATCCGGACTATTCACGGTAGGTTCGCCCCAAGCAATATGGTTAAATGTGGTACCATCAAATAATGCGAAGCCTAAACTGGTTCCTAACAAAATATTTGAACTATAATGAAATATAGAAGAAAAATGGTAACCAGCATCGGAAAATTGTTTTTCAAATTTATCGTTACCAATATGATATATAACTGAATCTGAAACCGCTGTATAATCCTGGGGGCCTGCTACAGCAATGGTATGAATTGTATTGAACTCAATCTCATTAGTAACGAGGGAAACCGGATTCCCACCTAGTTTAACCGAATAAATTGCATCTGGCGTAACAATCGCCAATTCATCATTTCTCTGATCCAATGCAATAATAGAAGTTTGTATTTCAGGAAATGGATTAGTCCAATATAATGGATGGGTTTCATGTGGATTTCCGGCAAGCAAACCTCGATCTGTAGAAAGAATAAGTTGATCTCCAAATTTTACAATATCATCAATTTCCTCAATATCATTTCTGCCATAGAAATCTCTATAATATATCCGATCATTAGTATGAATAAATTCCATGATCCCCCAGGTTCCATCCTGCTCGATCGCGCCATAAACCACATCATCATAGGATACAAACTCTGCTACTTTTTCAATATCCAATTCAAACCAATCGACAAGTTTTTTCTGATTAATATCCCAAATCTGAACACCAGCATCACTTCCTACCCAGATATAGCCTTTCGGACCTTTAAGTAAGGTATTTAAATCTGTATCGCTGAGGCCATCATCTTTGGTAAATACTTGATATTCCCCAGAATTAATATTATAAAATGCTAATCCACCCCTTGTAGCCAAAATGATATCACCTCCCGATCCAATAAGTGTTTGTACATCCAGTGATGAAGTGATGGATTGCATTTCGCCTACACGAGCTTGAGAAAAAAGTAGTGTAAATAACAGTGATATCGAAAAAATTACCCGCATTAAATATTAAATGGGGCGGGAATAAAGCAAAGGATAAATATAACCAAGCAGGCATAAGCCACCATCTGGTTATCTTTAGATAGGGGTACGTGAATATCTTGAATTGGTGGATGCTTCGTCGAGCGCATAAGAAATAAAATCAACAAGCCCCATACAAGCCAGTTGAGGGAAAAAAAACTAAGTGGTATCAAAGATACAAAAGCTGCTTTAGCGAGCCATCCCTGTTTTTCGCCCAACATGGCATAAGCTATGTGTCCGCCATCTAACTGTCCAATTGGTAACAGGTTCAGCATGGTGACTAATAGACCAATCCAGCCAGCAAAGGCAATTGGATGAAGCATGATATCTTGCGATGCAAGCAGCGCGGGATGTGTAAGCCATGTAAGCAATTTCATCAAGATTGAATCTCCCAGCATTATTGCACCCTGGATATCCACTTTCTCAACAACGTCAGATAAAAGCAAGCCAATGATTAAAGCTGGAACAGCAATAATGAAACCGGCAATTGGGCCAGCAGCACCGATTTGTAGCAGGGCATCTTTGCGATATATTGGTGATTTAATTTTGATAAATGCGCCGAAGGTACCAATCAAAAATAAAAATGGAGGTGCCGGGATGAAATAAGGCAAAGTTGCATCCACTTTATGTTTTTGGGCATAGTAATAATGCCCGAATTCATGGGTACCCAAAATCAGCATTAATGTAATAGAAAATGGAATTCCTTTAAATATTTCTAGTGGATTTTCCCAAAACCTTGCTCCTTCCATCATGGCTCCGGCTAAAAGAGTTGTAAATATTGTTAAAAGGAATAGCACCCAATGAATTCGAGGAATCTTTGGAATGCGAAGGATGACCCTTTCTTCTGATTCACTTATTCTTATATATACCTGTTCATTCTTTTTTTTGATAGAAAATTGACATGGCTCTTTTTTCAAAATAATATCCAAATCTTTTGTGGATATACCATCTACCAATTTGCCAACTGCTAGCCATTCATTTTCATTAGATCCAACTTGTACGGGCCGAAAGATATTATCCAGTTTTATGAGAATCTCTTTGAATTGGGTTTCCGTCATATTAACTAATAAAAAATGGATTATAAATTACAAATACTAAAGGCCGGTAAAGTTTCTAATTATAACTTATTGGATTTTCAATGCCTTTTCTGTTTTTCCCTTAATAATTCATGCATACCACGACTTTGGATATCCAAGGTCAGTTGATTAATCCAATATTTCGTTTGCTCAACATATTGATCAATAACTGCTTGGGATACTTGTTCCGCTTGCATATGGACAATAATCATGGCAGACACAACAGGAACATAATCCATCAGAGGGTCTTGGTAAAATTGATCAAGTTGCTTTACAGTTTCGCGCAGNGTTAGATAATCAATACGATCACCATAAAGGCTGTCAGAAAAAGTCTGTTTCTCAGCCCATGATTTGAGATAATAGTAAAGACGACCATCCAATACTCCGGTTAAATATGCAGACTTAACTCGAAAGATCATTGCAGGATTCCCATCGACTCGGACAGAAACATGCTTCCAATCAGTCCCGTCCCAAAGCAATTTGTTCTCTTTTTCTAAAATTTGCCCAATTAGACNAAAAGAGAATNAAATTGATATAAGAATAATTTTCATCGATTATCAATCGTTTTTATATTAACTGATTCCTTTGAATTTAGATGAAAATTAGTCAAAATAAATTTTTTAGATCGTAATTCAACTCTAAATCAATCATTTTTTCTATTTTTTTCAATTAAAAGATAAATGAAATATGCAAATCCAAAATGAGCCAGTGCAACAAATTCTCCAGATAAAATATACCATGGCCAGGGTCCCATGAAATCCAACAGCGAGGCCATAGGTGGTTTTTCCATAATCCAAAAATAATTAGCATCTAAAATCATATTTGCAATAAAGGATATAAGTAAAAATCCATTTAGAGCAATAAAGGCCTTTTTCATACTGGTCAGTGTGGGCCTCATATCATACACAACTATTGCATAGATTAATGAAACTATTAGCAAATGATGACCAACAAAATATCGGATATAATAAAAATGGGGAAAATCCTCAACAATATCCGGTGTTATCATCCCTTGAAGCATTCCGGACAAACCCCAAAAGTAAAGAATCTCAAAAACTTTAAAATTACGTTTAATCATCACTAGCGGTAATAGCAGGTTAGCAAATCGGCACAGCTGGAATGGCAAATGGAGTGTCATATCAAAGGATCCGGCTAAAATCTCTAGCAAAACCCATAAGGGATAATTGACCCCGATCAAAATGCCTAGGAAAACTCCCACATTTTTCTGGTGCTTTTGATGTAAATGGCTTTTTGCAAACCAAGGTAGCCAAAATACCAGAAATAAAAATAAAAAAATGGCCGCCCAATGGGACGGCCCAAATAATTCAAAAGGTGTATACGTATTTAAATAATCAGCGATTGCCGAACGCATGGCGGTGCTTTATTCATCTTTCGGACGACTTTTCTTCCGGCTACCTCCAATTTTTTGAAGGTGCACCATACCACCCATCAAGATAATAATAGCCAACATCCATATTTGATTGAATGGATTCCCAACTGACCTTTCCATCCAACCATAGATGAAAAATCCAATTGATGCTATTACGAAAACAATTCCAAGGTATAATCGGGTTCTATCATTTAGAAATCCATTCATTTTTTATCACTTGATTTTTTATTTGATTTATTTGCTGTAGGTTTTTTCGTTACTTTCTTTTTTATTGATACTTTTTTACAGCTACTTTTTTTGTAGATTTCTTTTTTACAGCTACTTTTTTGGCTGGTGTTTTCTTTGCTACAGGTTTCTTAGTGGTAGCCACTTTTGATGAAGTTTTTTTCTCTACTTTATTACCCGCTGAAATTGCAGCTTGTCTTAGTGCTTTTATACGAGTCTTGTTTTTACGATGCTTTTTTGCAACAAGTCTTTGTTTTTTGTTCATTCTAATTCCTTTTATTCAATTTTAGCGGGAACGCGTGAGAATCGAACTCACCTCCCCGCTATATACGGGGACAACGGTTTTGAAGACCGAGAGAGGCACCAGCCACCTAATCATTCCCATTTTATTACAAACTTTAATCGAAATCGACTATTCCGGGTTATTTATGACCCGGAAATCTAGTCCAAAATTCTTTTTGATTTTCTGTCCAATTACTTCAGCCGATTTTTTGGTTTCATATCGAACAATTCGTACAGCATGTAGTCGCTTCCCATTTGAATCTACCGTATGGACCTCCGTTGCAAAGTTATGACCTTGAAGTTGTTTTTTAAGTCGGTCTGCATTTTCGTATTTACCAAAAGCACCAACTTGAACCACCCAAGGTTTAGGATTTTTTTTAGGTAATATAACTTTCCGTTTTGCTTTGGCGGACTTGATTCGACTACTGATTTCATTTGGATCCAGTTTAACTAATCTCGCTTCTCTTGGATTATTACCTAATCCTTCAATATTATAATTTGTATAATTTAAACTTGGATATAATTGTTTTATCGTTCTTAAAGCTACCTTCGCTGAATCTTTTTCACCAGTTGCAAAATATGAATTTACCATAAGGTCCATGGCCCGTTGATGATTATCGCCTTGTGGGTATTTGAACAATACAATTTTAAATTGTACACTAGCTTGCGAATAAAGACCCCTGGAAAATAAATATTCCCCAATTTTTATCGCTGCAACGGAGGCATATTCTGATTTAGGGAATTTCTCAATGATATTCCGGAATTGAATCAAAGAATCATCACCATTTTCATTCACCATTGCCTGTAGCAAATAAACACCTGCTTCATTTGGGTATCGATTAAGTAGTTCGGACAGATTTTCTTTCACTTCTTCTATCCTACCCTTTTCCAAGAGTGTTAAATAAAGATCAATATTTTGGGAATGGAGATTCCATCCCCAGATAATTGTTAAGATAAATAAGCAACATTTTATCATTTTTCATTAGGAATGGTTAGTAATTGAATAACCTCGTCAATCTGGTTAGATAATTCATGAGGCTTGGATACATGAAGCGACAATTTCAATTTCATTAACCTAGCGTGGATTGATCCCCCATTTTTGGATAACGCATCTTCAACTAAATTTAATGCATTATTATGTTCACCCTTTTCTTCCAGTACATTGGCCAATTTGGTCAGTGCATTGAGGTTCGATGAATCCTTTTCAAGAATTCTTTCATAAAACTTTTCTACTTCACTAAATCTCCCTAGGTCAAACAAGGCTGATTCAATTTTAGAATAAACTAGCCGACCTTCCTCTGGATTAAGTAAGGCAAATTTTTCCCAGTTTTCAATAGCCTTCACTAGATCTCTATTCTCAGCGAATAAATCACCCAATCTTAAATATGGCAGTCCAAATTCTGGGGACGTTTTCACCGCTTTTTGAAATTGGGATTCTGCTTCTTTAAGCTGGCCTTTTTCTAACTTGTCCATACCCTGGTAAACCAAAAATCGTGCAATTTGATTGGGATCTCGAGACTGTTTCAATTTCTGGATTGCTTTTGTTGTCTGCATGGCTTTATCCCACTCACGTCGTTTCTCAAAAATTTTTAATAAAAATTCATTGGCCCATAAATTTTTCC
>JGI26060J43896_10000686_pt1 | contig 12415 bp, 12 predicted proteins | sample MarorgKNORR_S2LV_6_FD_43896 | JGI IMG/M metagenome (IMG submission 43896) | reverse complement strand
TGGAATAGCTTAGGATTAGCTATCACCCATAAAACTTTTNAGTTTCTCACTTCTCGAAGGATGNCTTAGTTTTCTCAATGCTTTAGCTTCAATTTGACGAATTCTTTCACGAGTNACATCAAACTGCTTACCAACTTCTTCGAGTGTATGATCCGTATTCATATGAATACCAAATCTCATTCTCAAAACTTTTGCTTCTCTTGGCGTTAGACTTTCAAGAATACTGATAGTGCTCTCTTTGAGACCAGTCTTAGTTGCAGCACCATCGGGTTGATCGATTGTAGTGTCTTCAATAAAATCACCCAAATATGAATCATCATCATCGCCTATAGGCGTTTCCATTGAAATTGGTTCTCTTGATATTTTGAGAACTTTTCTGATTCTTGATATAGGCATTTCCATTGCTTCTGATAGCTCTTCAACACTGGGTTCTCTGCCTTTTTCTTGGATCATTTGTCGAGAGATTCTATTAAGCTTATTAATTGTTTCAATCATATGCACTGGAATTCTAATGGTTCTAGCTTGATCAGCTATGGATCTTGTTATTGCTTGCCTGATCCACCAAGTTGCATAAGTTGAGAATTTATAGCCTCTTCTGTATTCAAATTTATCCACTGCTTTCATTAATCCAATATTTCCCTCTTGAATTAGATCTAGGAACTGTAAGCCTCTATTGGTGTATTTTTTTGCTATAGATATTACTAACCTTAAGTTAGCTTCAACCATTTCTTTTTTAGCACGATCAGCTTGTATTCTTCCCATATTAAGCTGTCTATTAATGCCTTTAATCCCTTGAATACTTAAATAAGAGGATCTTTCTAAACGTGCTAATCTCTTTTGATTAGCAACTATTTTGGATTTATTTTTATTTAAAATAGAGGAGTATTTTCTTTTTGCGCGAATGTATTTATCGATCCAATTTAGTTTTGATTCACTACCTATAAAAGTCTTTCTAAACTCTGCCATTGGAACTCCAGCAGTTTCAACTACCATTTGCCTAATTTCTTTTTCATATCTTTTTATTTCAGCCATATAGGCAAGTATAATTTTTTGCAAGATATCAAATAACTTAGGAGCTATCTTAGTACCCATTAGAGTATCTTCAATAGCTTTATTGAGCTTTATAATTTCTGCTTCATTTGCATTTTCATCCAAAAGAGTTTTCATTTTATTTGTTTGTCGAATTAATTTATTGATGCATCTCTTGATTGCCTTAACATCGACTTCTTTAGGTGGTTCATCACTATCAGTATTGATTTGAATTATTTCGTCATTTTCAAATGCAAAGTCTGAGAAAATTTCCAAATACTTTGAATCATCTTTATCAACCACTTCCTTAATTTCTTGTGTGAGAGTGATATATCTTTCTTCAATAAACATTAGTACAGGTAAAAATTGAGAAAGCGTACTTTGTATTTTCTTGTTTCCTTCTTCAATTTTCTTTGCGATAACTATCTCGCCTTCTCTATCCAATAGTTCAATGGTTCCCATCTCTCTCATATACATCCTGACAGGATCTGTCGTTTTACCTATTTCATTCTCTATAGGATTTGTATTTTCTTGTGTATCAACTGATTGCTCTAGTTGTTGGGTGGTAGGCGCCCCTTCTTGGACAATGATTCCAAGTTCAGTAATCATCTCAACTATTTCTTCTAAACGATCAGCCTCTATGATTCCTTCAGGTAAATTTTCATTCAATTCAGCATAAGTTAGAAACCCCTCATGCTTACCTTTTTCTAGAAGTAGTTGAAATGGTGTTTTCTCCTTATTAGACGATTCTATTTCTTCGCCTTTATCCCCACCAAATACTGATTCAATCTCTTCATCATCAATTAATTCTTCAACTTCATCTGATTGACTTTTCTGGACAGATACTACTTTTTTAGCCTTTTTAGTTACAACTACTTTTTTAGCCTTTTTAGTTACAACTACTTTTTTAGCCTTTTTAGTTACAACTACTTTTTTAGCTTTTTTAGGAGCAACTACTTTTTTTGATTCTTTTTTTGCCATAGCTTTATTTTTTTTGTATAACACTAAATATCTTATAAAAATGGTGGATCATTATATATCTATTTGTTTCCTAATAGTTTATTTAATTTTAATATTTGCAGATAACTCAATAAACCGATTTTTCTCTAATTCTGTTAGATTGTTTTGACTAGCCTTCTTCATAAGGCTTTTCATTTCAGTTTTATTACTTAGGATATATAACCTACTAAGAATGTCTTTAAATTCATTTTTTATTTCAGATTCTCGTATTATCAATGTCTCTAGACTGAGATTTTGTAAGTGTTGTTGAATCTTTTTATCCTGGAAATGTTCAAGTATTGTTGCAAGCTTGGTCGAATCTTTATTTTGAGTTAAGTTTATTATTTTCTTTAAAATATTGATCCCTTTTTCATCAATATGGTTAAGACGATCCTCTACTACTATACCTTTTAATATGTTTGGATAATGAAGCAGAATACTAATTGCTTGCTTTATTAGGCTTGGCCTTGATTCCAGTTTCTTATTTTCTGATTTACCCCTAAAAGATCTTGTTGTATTTTGTCTCTTGTGATTGGCATCTTCATAAAATCTTTTGACTTGATTTTCACTTAATTTGTATTCACTGCTAAAATTCTCAATTAATAGATCTTTGTATATGCCTTCTTTAACCTTGTTTAAAAGTGACATGCCGTCTTCTATGGCATTAGCTTTTCCCTTGACTGTCTCTGTGTTGTATTTATCCCTCATAACTTCGATTAAGAATTGATCCAGGCTATAGGCATCATTTAAAGCATTATCAAAAGCATCAGATCCATCAGTTTTTATCATATCATCAGGGTCTTGGCCTTTCTTTAGGATAAGAAAATTTACTTCTTTATTTGTTTTTACTAATGGTAAGCTCAATTCCATCGCTTTCAATGCAGCTTTATAACCTGCTTTATCTCCATCAAAGCAGAAAGTAATTTCATCAATAGTTCTAAACATTTTCCTGATGTGGTATTCAGTTGTAGCTGTACCTAATGTGGCTAGTGCAGTATTAAAGCCATATTTCTGAAGGGCGATTACATCCGTATAACCTTCCACAATAATGGCTGATTTTGTTTTGCCAATTCCCTCTTTTGACTCAAAAAGACCATAGAGTAATTCACCTTTTTTAAATAAAACTGTTTCTGGTGAGTTGAGATACTTTGGTTCATCATTACCAATGATTCTGCCTCCAAAGCCTAGAACGTCTCCTCGATTGTCTTTTATTGGAAACATAATCCTATTTCTGAATCGATCATAAAATCCACCATCATCTTTTTTTATAATCAATCCTGAATCTAAGAGTCTTTGTTTATTTTTCTCTGAGGAACCAAATTTATCTAGAATATCACTCCAAGAATTATTAGAAAATCCCAATGAAAAGTGTTTAGCATTTTTACCATCAATGCCCCTATCTTTAAGGTAATTAATGGCTTCTTTTGATTGACTAAGATTAGAGGTGTAGTGAATTGAAACTTCTGAGAGCAATTCTTTCAAGCTATTATCTCTCTTATTCTTTATTTTGTCTTCTTTTGTTTTAGGTACATCAACACCAACAGTTTTCGCTAACTCTTCTATCGCTTCAATAAAAGTTAGGCGTTCATATTCCATTAAAAAACCAAGCGCTGTTCCATGAGCACCACAACCAAAACAATGATAAAAGCCTTTCTCTGGACTGACAGTAAAAGACGGTGTTTTTTCCCCATGAAAAGGACAATTAGCTTTGTATTCTTTCCCTGCCTTCTTGATATCAATTCGATTGCCAATAATTTCACCAATATCAACTCTTTGGACGAGGTCATCAATAAAATCTTGTGGAATACGATCTGACATAGGGTTAGTTATTTAACTTAGTATTACTCATAAAGGCTAATGAATTAGTCTATTGAGAAAAGTGTAAAAAGTAAAAAATTAGTTAAATTGATTCTATGAATAGTTTATGAAAGTTTTTTTCTAACAGTGTTGCTAGCTATTTTCATATCAATTTTGCCGGCTGCTTTTTCTTTTAATTGAGACATAACTTGACCCATATCTTTAACTGAAGTGGCTCCTATTAAATTAATTATCTCTTCAATAATCTGAATAGTTTCTTCCTGATTTAATTTTTCAGGTAGATATTTTTTAAGTATTTCAGCTTCTTTAGACTCTTTTTCAAAAAGATCTTGCCGATTGGCTTCTTTGAATTGGGTTGCTACTTCGTCTCTTTGTTGTACTTGTTTTTGTATGATGAGTATTACCTCATCTTCTGAAACATCTTTTCTGGTATCAATTTCTTTTTGTTGCACGGCTGCAACTAACATTCTAAGTGTGCTTACTTTTAAGCGATCACCTGCACGAAGTGATGCTTTAATGTCTTCTTTAATTTGATCGATTAAAGGCAAGGTCTATTTTAGTAAAGTCTTTTTGAGCGATTTTGCTCTCTAGAGATTCTTTTTTTCTCGCGTTTAGCTGCAGCAGCTTTTTTTCTTTTTCTTTCTTGCGTGGGCTTTTCATAGAATTCCCTTTTTCGAGATTCATTGATGATTCCTGCTTTTTCACAAGAACGCTTGAAACGCCTTAAAGCGTAATCAAAATATTCGTTATCTTTTAATGTTACTAATGGCAAAACATATCCCTTTTAGTTGTATTAAATAAATATATACTTAATCCTTTCAATAGACGGTGAAATATACAGTCTAAGAGTAAAAAAAGCAAAGAAAATGAAGTCTATTTTGATATTAGGTATAGAAAGCAGTTGTGACGAAACTGCTACGGCTCTTTATGATTCTGAAAAAGGATTAATAGCTCATAATATATTCAGCCAGATTGATCTGCATAAACAATATGGAGGAGTAGTTCCTGAACTGGCTTCAAGGGATCATATTAAAAAACTTCTACCATTAATCGATAGTTTAATTAAAGAGAATCGATTGGACCTTACAGACCTTGATGCCATTGCATACACTTCTGGTCCTGGCTTATCTGGAGCACTATTAGTAGGGTCTGTTGTTGCTAATGGTTTAGCTTATTCTTTAGGAATACCTTCTATACCTGTGCATCATATGGAAGCCCATTTACTTGCCCCTTTATTAGAGCATAATCAAACAGCAATGCCCTTTGTTGCTTTGTTAGTATCAGGGGGGCATACCTTACTTATTAAGGTGGAACGAATAGGTGATTATCAATTGATTGGACAGACTTTAGATGATGCTGCTGGTGAGGCCTTTGATAAGGCAGCTAAGCTTTTGGGTTTAGATTATCCAGGAGGTCCAGCGATTGCTAAATTAGCACAATCAGGAAAGGAAGGTGTTTTTGAATTTCCTAAACCCCTTACTAAAAAGAAAGATAGCCTTGATTTTAGTTTTAGTGGATTAAAGACTTCCTTATTGTATAAAGTTCAAGAACTGGAAAGTAAAAACTTGTTATCAGAGCAAACCAGAGCGGATCTTGCCAATGCCTATGAGGATGCAATTGTAGATACTTTAATAGAAAAATCTCGAAGGGCTATTCAATTTGCAAAAGTTAACTCCATTGTCATAGCCGGTGGAGTAGGCGCCAATACAAAACTCAGAGTAAAAATGAAGGATCTTTTTTCTAAAAAAGGTATAGAAGTCGTTTATCCTAGTATTGAATATTGTACTGATAATGCTGCCATGATTGCATTGACTGGGTTATATAACTTAAAAGAAGGAATCAGTAATGAGAGTTATGAAATAAATGTGAATCCTAGATGGTCAATTGATAGTATTTATAACAGTCATGGATAAAATAATATTAACAGAGCTTAAAATAGAAACTGTCATAGGAATATGGGAGTGGGAGAAAAGAAATCCTCAAACTATTTTGATTGATTTGGAGATGCAAACAGATATTAAAAAAGCATCTGAAACTGACTCAATAGAGGATGCACTGGATTACAAAGCGATTACAAAGCGGATCAAGGACTTCATGGAAAATAATCAGTTTGAATTAATTGAGACGCTTGCTGAAAGGATAGCGCAACTCATTTTGCAAGAATTTAATGTACCTTGGCTTAGATTATCAGTCTCAAAACCCTTTGCTATAAGGGACTCAAAGAATGTAGGGTTAACTATAGAACGATCCAGTCAATGAATTCTACTAACAAGCCAGTGGATGTTTTTTTTAGTATCGGTAGTAATATTAATCCAGAGAAAAACATCCAGTTTGCATCAGACCAATTGAAAAAAATTTTCATCCATTTAGAATACTCATCAATTTATAAAACGGGAGCAGTCGGTTTTAAGGGTGATTATTTTCTTAATTTAGTTGCAAAAACTGTGAGCGCAATTTCTCCGGAAATTATCATCAAGAAACTCAGAAAAATTGAAGCAGATACTGGAAGGGAGGTAGGTACAGGTCAGTTTAGTTCTAGAACTCTAGATATTGATATGATACTTTATGGTGATGTAGTCGATGAATTAATAAGAGTTCCTCGTGATGATATTAATCTCTATGCTTTCGTAATTGAGCCCTTAGCTGAAATATATCCAAAAGGAATTCATCCTATTTCTGGTTCTCAATATTTAACTTTATGGGAGCAATTTGATAAAAAAGAACAGCAAACTGAAAGAATTTCTTTGCAGTTAACCTAAATTACCAGCCAATACTTCTTCCACCATCGATAGGTATAATTTGACCAGTTATATAGGGAGCATCTTTGATTAAAAATAATGCACAGTTTGCAATGTCTTCAGGAGAGCCAGATCTTTTTAATGGTATTTGATCCAATATACTCTTTTTGATTGATTCCGAAGGCTCATTCTCTGGCCAAAGTATCATGCCTGGTGCTATTCCATTGACTCTTACTGATGGCGCTAAGTCTCTTGCTAAAGATTTAGTCAGCATCGCTAAGCCTGATTTAGCTGGGCCATAGATGGGATGATTTTTTAATGGTTTTCTTGCATGAATATCTACAATATTGATAATCAATCCTGCTGAATCTTTAAGATATTTAGCTGCATGTTTTGATAAAAATAAGGGGGCTTTAAGATTGGTACCAAATAGATTATCCCAGTCTTCAAGAGTGATGTTTTCAATAGGAGTAGGATAAAAGGTCGAAGCATTATTAATTAATACATCCAAACGACCAGTTTGTTCAATCACACTAGGAATAAGAGTCTCAACAGCGCTATCATCCGTTAAGTTACCGCCAATTATAATTGATGAGCCGGATCTCTGTTGATTTAACCTTGCAGACAAGTTATTTGCGGACTCGGATGATGAGTTGTAATGAATTACTATATTGAATCCATTGCTATGGAGTACCTCAGCCATTTTAGCTCCGACTCTTTTAGCTGCACCGGTTATTAGGATCCATTTTTCTAATTTGTCATTCATATCTTTATTTTAATTGAAAATTTACCCCACTGATATTAATTCTAGATAATAATAGGATTAATATGAGCAAAACAGAATTTGAAAAACCAGATCAAGAAGCATTGAATCACACAATGTTGGTTCAAGAGCATTTAAAAAATGAAGTAAGTGATCATCAAGGTTGGTTAAGTTTTTATAACTTCATGAACTTTGTTTTATACAAACCTACTCTCGGTTATTACACTTCGGGAACACATAAAATAGGATTGGGTGGTGACTTCACTACAGCTCCAGAAATATCCAAGCTATTCGGAGTCGCTATAGCTAATCAGTTATTGCCAGCACTTAGGAAATATAAGAAGCCATCAATTCTAGAGGTAGGCGCTGGTAGTGGAAAATTAGCCTTTGATATTATTAATCAATTGAATAATACGAATGTTGAATTGGATCATTATTATATTCTAGAGATCAGTGGAGACCTCAAGGACAGACAAAAAAGAACTTTGTCTCAATTGCCTAATGAAATCCAAGTGAAAATAAGATGGCTTAATAAGCTACCAGAAGAGGGCATAGAAGGCGCTATAATTGCCAATGAAGTTATTGATGCTCTACCATTTGAGAGATTTAAAATAATTGATAATGACATTCTCCAAATTGGCATTACTTATGAAGGTGGTCAGCTGATAGAAAAAGAAAAAGTGGCTTCACCACTATTAAGAGAGGCTATTAAGAATGTAGAAAAAGATATTGGTCGATCATTTGATATAGGTTTTGTCTCTGAAATCCAAGTTCATTTTGACGATTGGTTTAAAAGTATTGATAATGGGTTGAAGTCTGGTATCGCTTTGTTTATAGATTATGGTTATACAAGGAAGGATTATTATTCTTTGCAAAAAGATAATGGAAATATGATTTGTCATTTTCAGAATAAAGCTCATATAGACCCATATATTTACCCAGGCCTACAAGATATATCTGCTTCTATAGATTTTAGTCTATTGGCTGACTCTGCATTCAATCTTGGTTATCAAGTGGAGCTCTATTGTCACCAATCTGATTTCTTAATGAGTGGTGATATCCTAGCTTCCATTGATTCTGAGACTGATGATGAAGAACGCATTAGAATGAATCAGCAAATCAAGCAATTATTTTTGCCTAATATTATGGGAGAAATTTTTAAGTGTATGCTACTGAGCAAAAAATGTAATATTACACACTTAGAAGGAGTAAAAGATCTTAGGCATATGTTGTAATTCAAAAATATGGAAACCATTCAAACAATACTTCTAGCAATAATTCAAGGGATAACCGAATTTTTGCCTGTTTCAAGTTCTGCTCATTTAATTCTATTGTCTGAAATTCTAGGATGGAATGATCAAGGTTTAATTTTTGATATATCGTTACATTTTGGAACACTTTTGGCAGTGATGTTCTATTTTAAGAATGATATTTCTCAGATGTTTAACCAATCTCATTTCAAAGATTTAAGCACTCTAATTAATTCACCGTTGGGAATTATCTCTATTGCTACTTTGCCAATAGTGATTATAGGAGGTTTATTCAGTGGTTTTATTGAGGAGAATCTAAGATCTCCCTTTGTTATAGCATTAGCTACTGTTTTCTTTGGGTTGTTACTGTATCTCTCTGATAGAAGAGCTCATATGGCAACTGAAGAAAAAGTAATGACAGTCAGTTTAGGTTTGATCATTGGTTTATCACAAATCTTAGCAGTTATTCCAGGGACATCCAGATCTGGTATTACAATAACAGCAGCACTTTTTCTAGGTTTTTCGAGAACGGAGGCGGCTCGATTTTCTTTTCTATTATCGATACCAGTCATTATTGCTGCCAACATACTCGGAATCTATGAATTCAGTCAAATAGAGAAGGCAATATTTGATTATTCAGATCTTATTTTAGGAGTAGGAATTTCTTTTGTGATTGCTTACCTAACTATCAAATGGTTCATCAGCTTTGTCGAGAGAATTGGAATGTTACCATTCGTTATTTACAGGTTATTTTTAGGTGTCATTATATTTCTATATATATATTAAGGTTCTATGGATATGGCTAAAGAGGATAAAAAACGTTATTGGTTATGGGGGGAGCTTGATGCAGCTAGTAATGAAATACTAAAAAAGATTCAACTTAGCATAAATGAAAAATTAGGAGGCCCAATCTTTGATCTTCATTTAACATTATCAGGGCCTTTTTATGATATTAACCAAGATAGGCTCAATCAAATTGAAGCTTTTTCTATAACAAATAAACAACTTTTAATTAAGCCAAGTTCATATCAAGCAAAAGATTTATTTTTTCAGTCTCTATTTTTAGAGATTGAAAAGTCGGTAGAGTTAAATGATTTAAAAAATACATTGGATAATCAATTGGGTCTTGATAGTGAGTTATTCTATCCACATATCAGTCTTTTTTATGGTTTGAAAGACCAAGCTACCAAGCAATCAGTTATCAATCAATTGCTACACATTCCCAAGTCATTGATTCTCGATAAAATTAGTATTGTTGAGATAGGGGAAGGTGTTGAATCCTGGAGAGTTCTTTATCAATACCCTTTAATGAAAGATCTTTATGCTTTGAATACTATAGGAAGACCAATCTAATCTATAATGATTCTTGAATTTTATTAAGTCTTAGTTCTCTTAGTTTAATCCCTATATCTCTACCTTGAAGTCCTTCTTCTTCAACATTGCTGATTTGTATAGTCAGTGCAGATGTTAAGGATTNTTCTAGAAGTTCTTTTTTATCATTAAAATTTCTATCAAGATCCATATGTATTAATTGAAAGATAGTATTTAGATTTTCAGGCTTTTTCAGAGCATTAAGCTTTTCAATAATTGTAAGAATATGTTCNGCAGTAAATTCGCTTATGTTTTTATTGATTAATGAAAATGAGTTATACAATAGCAAGGGAATTTCTTTATAGCTATTTGGAAAGTTCATATTTTTCTGCATAGTTTCAATGATCTCTTTTATATCACTATTGTCATCTTTAAGAAGAGCATAGAANATAGCAGCAAATCTATATTTTGTTGATACTGTTTCTTGCGATGCTTGTTGAAAGATAATATTTGAGAAAAAGTCCTTTTGTAGTCCAGCAAGATCAGGATAAATCTGATCAAGAGCATTAATTTCAATGAGAGTTTTAAAATATTGATCAAACCTGGAATGCTTTAATGTCTTTTCTGTTTCCAGCCAAATTCTTTCAGGAACCAATGATAATAATTCTCCACTTTCAACTATTTCAGCAATTAAACTATATGTTTCTTCAGTTATGGTGAAACCTAGATTATGAAGCTTTGCTTTAAACCTAGCAATTCTAAGAACTCTAAGAGGGTCCTCCTTAAAGGCAGCTGAGACATGTCTTAGTTGTCTATTTTCTAGGTCTTCTTGACCTTTGTATGGATCAATAAGGAGGCCATTTTCATCCTCAGCTATGGCATTAATTGTTAAATCTCTTCTAGCTAAATCTTCTTCCAGTGTAATCCTTGGGTTAGCATCAAAATCAAATCCATGATAACCAATGCCAGTCTTACTCTCTTTTCTAGCTAATGCATATTCATCCCCTGTGTGAGGATTAATATATACTGGAAAAGATTTACCAACTTTCTTATACCCTCTATTATCAAGATCCTCAGGAGTTCCATTAACCACGACCCAATCATTTTCAAAGGGAGGTGAGAAACCTAATAGACGATCTCTTATTGCCCCTCCAACTAAGTATATTTGCATTTTTTTATAATAAACGAGATCTGCTTTATTTTCTCATCTGAATTATTAGCTGACGTCCCATTCTATTAACCCTTAGAACTAAGATATCTTTATCTTTAATAACTGATTTAAATTCAGATAAGTTTTTGATTTCTGTTCTTCCTACAGACCAGATAATATCTCCTTTTTGTAACCTTGCATTTGCTGCATTACTATTTTCTTCAACCGATAAGATTACTACACCTTGTGCTTTAATTTTACCTTCAGGTATATAGTCTGATAATTCAGCTCCAGCTAGTAGTGAATTTAGTTCATCAGCTTTTATAGGTTCTTGAGTTACTAATTCTCCAAGTTCTGCTGCTATATTCAGTTCTTTATTATCTCTTAAAATTATCATATCGACTGATTCTCCACTTCTTTTTAGGCCGATTGTATTTCTTAAGTCACTTGAATTTGCGATACTTTTTTTATTCACTTCAATAATGACATCACCAGCTACTAAACCAGCAATTTCAGCAGCAGATTCAGGGGAAACTTCTTGTATCAATGCTCCTTTAGTCGCTTCAATGCCCAGTTGGTCTGCTATTTCTTTATTGATATCGCTAATAATAACTCCAAGAAGTCCTCTTTTAACTGAACCAAAATTAATGATTTGGTTCATAATATTCTTAACGGTATTCACTGGGATAGCAAAGCCAATTCCAATATTGCCACCGCCTCTAGTAAATATAGAGCTAGGGATTCCCACCAACTCACCCTCAAGGTTAATCAATGCTCCACCTGAGTTTCCTGGATTAATAGCTGCATCTGTTTGAATGCTATCACCATACCCATCGGTACTCATTTGAGGTCTACCCAGCGCACTAATTATTCCTGAAGTTACGGTTTGGCTTAAGCCAAAAGGTGCACCAATTGCTAAGGCAAAATCACCCACACGTAATAAATTTGAATCTCCCAATTGAATGGCTTTCAGTGCCTCATTTAAGTCTGTTATTTGTAATACTGCTATATCAGTACCTGGATCTGAACCCATTACTTCTGCTAAGTACTCATTACCATCTTTAGTAAAAACTTTTATTTCATCTGCTCGCTCGATAACATGATGATTGGTAATGATATATCCATTACTACCATCAACAATAACACCGGAACCACCACCTCCAAATTCTCTTTCTCTAGGCATTTGTGGTTGTCCAAAAAATCGTTCAAAAAATGGATCATCTGAAAATGGATTTCTTTCTGTTGCTACTTTTCCTCTAATTGCAATTCTAACTACAGATGGTGACGATTCGTCAACCAACTCAGCTAGAGAAGATTGGCCAAGATTATTGATTTCATGAGCTTCAATATGTGTTAA
>JGI26060J43896_10000685_pt1 | contig 12421 bp, 9 predicted proteins | sample MarorgKNORR_S2LV_6_FD_43896 | JGI IMG/M metagenome (IMG submission 43896) | reverse complement strand
CATTACCATCCATACAGGAAGTGATGCTGAGGGTCTTGAAAATAACAGATGCATATTTTCAAAAACAAATATTGTTAAAGCAAGCTGACCAATCAGAATTGGGGCTAATAATTTTATAAAAAATTGATTTATTATCATTAATTTATAGTCAGCCATAGCTGACTTAGAAAACCATATATTTGAATTAAAAAAACCACTAACAATATTTGTCAGTGGTTTTTTTTGAACCATCCTAAGCCAGATAATAGCTATGAAAGCAGCGCTTATTAAATATCCTATAAATAAGCGCTTTTCTGGGTTAAGAAAATTTGCAAAAAAATCAGTCATTCTCCGCGCTTGATTTTGCGCCAAGAGAATCAACTAATGCAGACAAACCTGCAGTTTGATCATTAGACCTTGCTACTACTCCAAACTCATCAACCATTAGGTTTTGAACTTTAAGCATATGGACCATGTAGCCACCCCATGTCTCTGCATCACTCTGAATATACTCACCATTTGAGTCGATTCCAGTAACTTGTGTATTACCTAAAAGAAGAGGACTGTGCCCAATTAAGCGATTAAGCTTAACTGAAGTTGCACCCATATCTTTTCCACCAACTTGAAGTGCTAGAGCNAAGCCTTTAAGCTCACCCCAATGCTTTGAATAGTTGCGCCATTCTTTGGATACATCACCACCAGATTCGAGAATCGCTTCAATTTTCATCATGTCTTTATAAGTTGAACCTGCATACTTAAATACTGACTCAGCAATCACTTTTTCCCAGTTAGTCTTAACCACCTGAGCGTAAGCTTTAAGTTNATCACGTTGAGCTTCAGTAAGAGCGTTAGCATCAGCAGCTGTTATCATGTCTCTTCCGTCCATGTAGGCGCCAACGATGTCATGAAGGTAAGTTGTCTTGCCACCTTTATCATATGAAGATGCATAGTAAGCATGGCCAAAAGCAAACTCTTTATACAAATCTACCTTGCCATCATAATTATAATCTGCTACAGCAGCATCTTTCTGTTTAGCAATATTGTAAACATCTTGTGCTGATAAAGTCAAAGTGTGTGACGGAGCACCAAAATAACCAAATGCCTCATCCCAAACATGCTCCTTACCAGTGTATGCAGCACCATCTTTATATGGCTTATTATTTGGTTTATTATCTGCTTCAAGCTTTTCATCAAGATAATTATCTACTGCCTGGTTATACATGACAGCACCCATTAAGAATTTTGATACTAATTGAGTATAGTCATATGCATGAGCAGCATCATAGCCACCCTCAACTTCTGCAGCTTTTTCAAACATAAATGCAGCTACTTCAGGACCAGTCATATTTCCAGGCCATCCAGGAATTAAACCTTTATAAGTTTTTCCACTAAGGTTTTTATTAGAAAGCTCTCCAATAGTAGATTGCATAATAACAAAATCACCTTTTGTTGCTGGAGCAATAATTGCTCGATTAGCATCATCACCAGAGTAATAGCTTTGCATTGCACTCATATCACCTTTAGAAATTAATTTCTTAAGTGAACTTTCAAGAGCGTGTCTAGCCATCTGACCTTTGTATGAAACAGATGAAGTGGCACTTCCAGAGTAATCTTTCAGTGTAATTGGAAAATCAGCATAGACATTTGACCTAGCAAATGCAGATGATGAAATCAAAATTGCTGACGTTAGAACGACAGTCAAGGGAACCGCTTTGGCGGTAAATCGCTTATTAAACATTGCTTATTCCTTAAAAAAAGTTAAAGTAAAAGTGTTTCTATTTGCAAATGATAATCAATATCATTTGCGTATGATACCTATTATTATTAAATAATCAACTTCTTTTTGGTAATAGTACCAACAATATCTGCAAAAGATTTTGCTTCGTCATCATCATGCGTAACAAGGATAGAAGTTACTCCAGAATTTTTAAGAATCTCCCTAACTTCTTTTACCAATGGGTCGCGATGTGATTTATCTAGACTAGAGAAAGGCTCATCCAATAATAGAAGCTTTGGTGACGTTGCAAGTGACCTAGCAAGTGAAACTCTTTGCTGTTCACCTCCAGATAATTGATGTGGATATTTTTTTTCAATACCCTGCAACCCAATTAGTTCTAAAAGTTCATCGACACTTTCAATCTTTTCTTGTTTTGATAGATAATCAATTCCAAAAGTAACATTCTGAAAAACTGTCATATGAGGGAATAAAGTATAGTCCTGAAAAACCATTCCCATCTCTCTTAATTCAGGCTTTACTGAGTGATGACCATCAAAACTTAAATCATTTCCATCTAAAGAAACACTACCATCTAATGCATCTTCAAGACCTGCAATAAATCTTAGAGCTGAGCTTTTACCACTCCCACTTTCACCTAATAANGCGAAAATATCGCCACTTTTAAGATCAAGATTAAACCCATCTAAAACTTGATTCTCATCAAATGAGATTGATAAGTTTCTTACATTTAGCACTTTGTAAACCTAAATAATAATGATTCGCATTATTATATAAGAGTAATCTCTTAAATGTTGAATAATAGATCGAAGTGCTATTGAATTATTGGTAATTCTTCTGCAGCTCTTATGCTTAGCCACTCAGGGCCATCATCAGTTATAACAATATTTTCTTCATGAACCATTTCTTTTCCAGGCAAAAATTCCATTCCTGGCTCTAAAGTCAAAACAACTCCTGGCTCTAGAACAGTATTATCGCTTGCAGTATTAGAAGGCCACTCAGTTAATTGCATTCCTAAACCATGTCCAAGCCTTCCAACTGTACTTCCAAGAGCTCCTCCTTTTTGCAGAACATCATTCATTGCATTAAAAATATCAGAAGTTGTGTTACCTACTTGAGCAGCTTTAAAACCTGCTTCTGTAGCATCAAAAGCAACTCTATACGCGCTTTTTGACTCCTCACTTATATGTCCAAAAGCATAGTTCCTATCAAAATCACAGAAATAACTATCAAATACAGATCCAGTATCAATAATAAAAAGATCACCCTCTTCGATTAATTTATCAGTTGGGCCCATAATAATAGAGCCGTAACCATCTTTTCCTGAACCCGACACAATGTAGGGAGAGTCATCAACTCCTAGGGATAGAAGATGCTGTTTAAAGCGTCGACAATTCTCTTGCTCACTATCACCAGCACTTAGAAAACCCTCTAAATCTATGAATCCTTGAGAAGTAATTTGACAGATATGTCTTATCTTTGCAATTTCAGAAGGTGACTTTACANACCTTACCTTTCTTAAAATTTTATTAGCGTCTTTTATTTCTATACCAACTAAAGATTTAATTAAATATTCATAGTCATCTAATGGCATCCTCAAAGTACTTTCAAGAGTTTTTGGAACTCCTAAACATTTATGTTTTGACATTAAAGACTTAATGGTTTGAAGNAATAAACTAATACCATCATCTTCTGGATTAGGAGAAGTCCAAGTCTGGATATCATCAATCCATGTTCCCCTCATTCCTGACTCACCTATAGTTGGGATGATAGCTTTAGGTTTTCCATTTCCNGGAATCAAAACATACCAAGGTCTTGTTGGGCTTTGAAAAAATTGTGATTTGAAACCTGTGTAATATTCTATATCCACTTGTGTAGTTAATAAAATCGCATCCATCTTAGACTCAAACATATGCTTTTGAATTTTATTAAGCCTATTTTCGTATTCAGATACTTCAAAACCTCTTTTTGGAATAGACATATTTTTACTCCTNACCTCTTAAATAACNGCTAAAACTTCTTCTGAGGACTTTCCAACTAATTTTTCATACATTTCTTCGTCAGTATCACCCTCNGTTCCAAAAAATAAAATCTTTGAATTCTCATTAATCATAAGTTTTTCTCTAAGTTCCTTACTATTAGAGGCTATAAGAAATCCAGCCAGACCTGTAACTGCAGATTCTCCAGCGACTATAGGAACNTCTCTATTTGATAAAAGCTTCATTGCTTCAGGGATTGAGTTATCAGTAATAGTCATAAAATGTGACACATAACTCTCAAGAATAGCCCATGCTAATACTGATACTTCACCACATGCAAGCCCAGCCATTATGGTATCTAATTCACCATGAACTGCTGTAGGTTTTCCATTCTTGGCGCTCTGAAATAAACAATCTGCATTTACTGGTTCAACAACAACGAATTTAGGTGGATTCTCTAGACTTTCAACTAAAAAAGAAACAACTGCGGCTGGAAATCCACCCACACCGCCCTGAAGGAACACGTGGGTTGGAACTGTATCCATTTGCTTTAATGCCTCATCCACCATAACTGTATAACCCTGCATNACATCTTTTGGAATATCAGTATAGCCCTCATATGAAGTATCAGAGACAACGGTATAGCTATTNTTTTCAGCAACTTCAGCAGCTANGCGAACTGAATCATCATAATTACCTTTTATTCGATTAACATCTGCACCATATTTTGCAATTGCCTTCTCTCTAGCNACACTCACATTTCGGTGAATATAAATTTCACAATTACAGCCAAACTTTTGTGCTCCCCAGGCAACTGATCTCCCATGATTGCCATCTGTTGCACAGCAAACAGTAATTTTTGAAGTAAAGTCTCTATGTGTTCCTGCTATTAGATCTGAAGAGTTAGCATCAATCCCATTCTCCTTTAACTTTTGAATCAAGAGGTTTGCTACTGCATAAGCTCCTCCAAGAGCTTTAAAGCTTTTAAGAGTAAAACGAGGATTTTCATCTTTGTAAACAATCAATTCAACCCCAGTATCTTTGGCCATATCAGAAAAATTATGAAGAGGAGTAGGTTTGTATCCATCCCATGAAGTAATTTCATTATTAGCCAATTTAAAGGCCGCTAAACTCAAAATATCTTGATGCTTGTATTCAGAANCAACTTGAATTCGATTATTTTCGAAATGCGAGAAAACTTCAGAAAAATTGCTGTAATTATTTGTCATATTTAAAGTTATTTAATTTTACTATTCAGAGCTACTTTTTACCCCAGAACTATTGCCTTGTGTCAACTGTCTTCTTTCAATAGTGATAGAGGCGATTGCCACCAAAATTACACCCAATGATTGAGTCATAGTTATTGCATCAGCATAGGCTACAAAACCAAAAATTAATACCAATAAAGGCTCAGTNTATCCAATATTAGCTGTTCTTACCGGACCATAACGACGCACAGAAATATGATAAAACATCATCCCAGTAGCAAAGAAAGTTCCAGAAACTAAAGAAAGAATAATACCTTCACCACTTGGATAGTAAAAACCAATTTCATCAATAAATAAGTATAAAAATGTAAGAGCTGGAATAAGAGTAGTATATTTGACAATCTCCCAATTCTTTAAACTACCTACCCTTGGAGTCAAAATAAGAATTAATGAATAGCTTAATGCAGATAGTAAGGCCAGAATAATACCAATTACCATTGTATAAAATCCTTCTGAACTTTGAGATATTGCTGCGATTCCTAATGTTGCAACTATAAACATTAATATTGTTATCAAATCAAGTTGTCTGCGTTTTCGTAAGGAAATTATTAAATAAGTAAGCAAAGGATAGGTAAATAAAATTACACTAGCAAGTCCTACTGACATATATTTCACAGCTTCAACATATAGCCAAGACTGGATACCAAATAAAAAAGANAGCACAATAAGCCAGGAGGTAAGTTGGTGGTGTTTAATTTTTTTATAAGAGAATAAACTTTTAGTTACTATTAATGAAGTACAAAAAGTTGTTCCAAAACGAATAAATAAGAATAAAAATATACTAATTTCAAAAGTATAGATCAAGGGGATCATACTTACATTTAAAGCATAGAAAAAAGATGATAGCAGTGCAAATCGAATTACAAACATTTTGATTGTAAATAACAGATATTAATCAAATTTTATTTTATAAGATTAAATTGAGTTAAATTTACCTCATTTCAATTCAAATTTAGTATTTTTTTTTCCAAATTTTCAGTACTTTAGGATATCATTGCCGCTTCATTTAATTTTAGGAGAGAAAATGAATTTTGATGCAAATTTGATAGCGCCTTCATTGGGTGTTTTAGGACTATTGATAGTGGTATTTATTTATCAGTGGATAAAAAAACAACCTGGTGGGAGTGGAGATGTTCAAAAGATTGGNGAACAGATTCATATTGGTGCAATTGTATTCATGAAACGTGAATATCAAATGCTCAGTATGTTTGCATTAGTTTTACTTGTTTTAGTCTACTTTTTTCTTGGTTGGGAAAGTGCTTTATGCTTCTTAATTGGTGCAGTTACATCTGCNACTGCTGGCTATATAGGAATGGAAACAGCAACTATTGCCAACGTTAGAACAACNCAAGCNGCNCATAAAGAAGGAAGTGCNGCTGCTCTTACTGTTGCCTTCTTTGGTGGTTCAGTTATGGGACTCTCAGTTGCAGCACTTGGNCTTCTTGGCTTAGGTGGACTTTACTACTTTTTTGGTGCAACACATTCTGAAGCGCTTCATGGTTTTGCCATGGGTGGTTCAGTAGTTGCTTTATTTTCTCGTGTTGGTGGTGGTATTTTTACTAAAAGTGCTGATGTTGGTGCTGACTTAGTAGGTAAATTAGAGGCTGGTATTCCTGAAGATGATCCTCGCAATCCTGCAGTTATTGCTGACAATGTTGGAGATAATGTTGGAGATATTGCTGGAATGGGTTCAGATATTTTTGAGTCCTATTGTGGCTCAATGATTGCAACAATTGCAATTGCTTCTACACTATCAGTTATGGCATTAGATATGCTTGGTGGTAATAGAAGTGAATTAATGTTTCTCCCTCTTGCACTTGCATCTCTCGGTCTTATTTGCTCTATCATTGGTATTATTGTTGTGAAAATGTCATCAAATAAGTCACCAGAATCTGCTCTTNGAATGGGTACCATTGGTTCNGCNCTTTTATTTATTNTTACCTCTTATTTCCTTATCGATTTCTTAGATGTTGCAAATTCCATTTGGGCTGCGGTTCTAATGGGAAGCATTGGTGGAATTATTATTGGACTTGTAACTGAGTACTACACTGCAGGAAAACCAATTAGAGATATTGCAGAATCAGGTAAAACAGGTGCAGCCACAGTAATGATCAAAGGCTTAGCAATTGGTATGCAGTCAGTTGTTGTTCCAATCCTTATGATTTGTTTAATCATTTATGTTTCAAACTTATATGTTGGATTATATGGTGTTGGAATTGCTGCTATTGGAATGCTAGCTACTGTAGGTATGACTATGGCAATTGATGCTTATGGTCCAATTGCAGATAATGCTGGTGGTATAGCTGAAATGGCTGGTCTTGGAGAAGATACGTAAAATCACGGACTCGCTTGATGAACTTGGTAACACGACAGCTGCTATTGGTAAGGGATTTGCCATTGGTGCAGCTGCTCTTGCAGCTCTTGCAATCATTACAGCATATACTGAAACAGTAAGTGCAAACTCTGATGATTTCATACTCAAGCTAAACAGTGCTGAAGTTTTAATTGGTCTTCTTATTGGTGGAACAATTCCATTCTTAATTGCATCTCTTACAATGACAGCTGTTGGTGATGCTGCGTTTGAAATGATTGAGGAAGTTAGAAGGCAGTTTAAAGAAATTAAAGGACTACTAGAAGGTAAAGCTGAGCCTGATACTGCTAAATGTGTTGATATTGCAACAACTGCAGCACTTAAAAAGATGGTTCTTCCAGGAGTTATAGCTGTAGCAGCTCCTGTTTTAGTAGGTTTTTTGATAAGTCCTGAGGCACTTGGTGGAATGTTAGCTGGTGCCCTTCTAGGCTGTGTTCTAATGGCTCTTATGATGGCAAACGCTGGTGGTGCATGGGATAATGCTAAAAAGCATGTAGAAAAGGGCAACTTTGGTGGTAAGGGAACTGACGTTCATACCGCAACTGTTGTTGGTGATACTGTTGGTGATCCCTTTAAGGATACATCTGGTCCATCAATGAATATTCTTATTAATGTAATGGCGATTGTCAGCTTAGTTATAGCGCCTTTATTATAAAAATAACTAATTCAACCCTACCCTTCTGGTGGGGTTGAAGTTTCCAATTAATTTCGCCAAAAAGCTCTATGAAATAGAGCAATAATTGTTAATACCTCTAATCTTCCAATGAGCATAGAAAAGCTCAAAATCCACTTCGCAGTATCACTCAAGGCTCCATAACTTTGAGAAACATCTCCTAGTCCTGGTCCAAGGTTATTCATAGTTGCTGCAGTAGCAGAATAGGCGGTTACCTGATTTAACCCTGCGAACATTAATAGCATTAAAATAATAAAAAATGAAATAGCATAAAGTGAAAAGAATCCAAGTACAGAAATAAGCGCTTTTTCATTGAGACTTGCTTTATTTAATTTAACACTGACCTGAGCATTTGGTCTGATAAATCTATTTATTTCTTTCATACCTAGTCTAAACATAACTAGTATTCGAACTACTTTTATGCCACCACCTGTTGAGCCAACACAAGCGCCTATAAAGCTAACCATAATAAGAAAAACAGGAATTGCAGCAGGCCAGTTACTATAATTTTGTGATGAAAATCCTGTTGTAGTTGCTATTGATATTGTTTGAAATATTCCATACCTCATTGTCTCACCAACACTAGTATATTCTGAGTTTAAACTGAGTGCTAAAAGTACTATGACTGAAGAACTAACTAATACCATTGCGTATGTTTTAAACTCAGAGTCTTTAATATAGTCGACTAATGAACGATTATTCCAAGCCACAAAGTGCAAAGAAAAGTTAATTCCTGCCAAAAACATAAAGAAAATTGCAATCATTTCCACTGATACTGAATTGAAATAGCCAATTGAAGCGTCATGTGTTGAAAAGCCTCCAATAGCAACAGTTGAAAAACTATGACTAATGGCATCAAAAATCGACATACCAGCTAAAAAATAACCTAGAGCACATAGAATTGTTAATGAAACATATATCTTCCATAAGGCAATTGCAGTATTTCTAAGTTTTGGAGTAAGCCTATCCTTAGCAATACCACTTGATTCAGCATGATAAAGCTCCATACCTCCAACTCCTAAAAGTGGAAGAACAGCTACTGCTAGAACAATAATCCCCATCCCACCAAGCCATTGTAGTTGCTGACGATAAAAAAGGATACTCTTAGGAAGATTGTCTAACTGAGTTAAAACTGTTGCCCCAGTTGTTGTAAGACCAGACATTGATTCGAAAAAGGCATCAGAAAATGACAGATTAGTAATTGAATCAGTAATTAATAAAGGAAAAGTACCAAATAATGATAATACTATCCAAAAACAGACAACTATTAAAACACCCTCCCGAATTCGAAAATCTTTTTTCACTTTTCGAAAAGGCCACCATAAGGTCAAACCACCAATAATTGTTAGAAAAAAAGCAATTACAAAAGAAAGGTATTCACCTTCAGCATAGATAAAATCGACAATTATAGGGGGTAATTGGGCTAGACTAAAAATCATAAGCAAGAGGCCTATGGTTTTTGCAACTATACTTAACTGCATTTAATATCTACCATTTTATTTTTTGATTTATAAAAGCTGTTATTCATTCTCAAGGAATAAAGCTTCAACTTCATGAATTTTCTGAACATCCATAAGTACCATTAATACATGGTCACCTTGCTCTATTATGAGCTTTTTAGATCCCATTAATAGCTCATTATCTCTAACAATAGCTCCAATCACAACGCCCTCAGGAAGTGGTAAATCCTTAATTTTCATACCAACAACTTCTGATGTTTTTTCATCGCCATGCACAACAATTTCAATTGCCTCAGCTTTTCCATGCTGAAGAGAATGCACTTTCATGCAATCACCCTTTCTAATATGAGACAAAATACCACTCACTGTTATTTGGTCAGGTGAAACAATAATATCAACATCTCCACTCTGTTCTGCCAACGAAGAATAAACATCCCTCTTTACAAGAGCAATAGTTTTATGAGCCCCTAAGCGTTTAGCCAAAATTGAGACAATAACATTAACCTCATCTGAATCAGTTAAAGCTAAAAATAAATCAGTATTTTCAATACCTTCTTCTTTAAGCAAGTCCTCATCAGAAGCGCTCCCTTGAAGAACTAATGTATTATCTAATTGCTCAGCTAATGATTTTGCTCTCTCCTCATTAAGCTCCACAATTCGAATATTATGAGTATCTTCAAGAAGTGTTGCAACATTAAGCCCAATACTTCCTCCCCCTGCAATAAATATTTTTTCATATGTATTTTCAGCTCGTCTAAATTCCTTCAAGGCTCTTGAAATATGATTTTTTTTAGCCAGAAAATAAACTTGGTCACCCTCTCTTATAACCGTATCACTCAAAGCAGGAATAGCTTTTCCATTTCGATATAGACTTACAATTCGCATTTTTACATCTGGCATATGCTCATGAAGTTCTTTAATAGGTCTGTTAACAATAGGTGTTCCAACATATGCACGGGTCTCTACTAGCTGGACGAGGCCATTTTCAAAGTCAAATACTTGAGATGCACCAGGCTCTTCCACAATTCCTTTTATATAGTCAGTTATTAAAATCTCAGGTGTAATTAAGAAATCAATTGGTAAAGCATCATTACTAAATATTTCAGGTCTTAGCAAATACTCTTTCGTTCTAATACGTGCAATTTTTTTCTCTACATTGTACAAAGTATGGGCCATTCTACATGCGACCATATTCCTCTCATCAGAGCCCATTACAGCAATAACCATATCCATAGATTTGATTCCAGCCTTTTCTAAGACACTTGGATATGCCCCATAACCCATAACAGTTTTAATATCAAGATGTCTCTGAAGTGGAGAGAGCTTGTCTTCTTTTTGATCTACAATGGTAATATCATTATCATTATCTGAGCAAAGATACTTTGCTAGTGTTGAACCTACCTGGCCAGCACCTAAGATTAAAATTTTCATTTCTTATCAATCCCTAAGTCTTTTAGTTTTCTATAGAGTGTAGTTCTCTCTAGACCTGCAATTTCTGCAACTATGGCAATGTTGTTATCATTAACCTTAAGATGATGGAGTAAGTATTGACTTTCAAAGATATTGCGAGCTTCTTTAAGCTTAAGAGAGTAATCGATACCACTCACTTGTTGGGTAGATTCTTCAGAACCTTGATCAGTCATTATATTTCTTAAAATTGGTAAGAAGTCATGAAGGGGTTTCTTTAAAAAATCAGTAGCTCCTAGCTTCATTGCCTTAACAATATCACTAGGTTCAGCATGCCCTGACATCATTACTACTGGCGTATCAAAACCTTCTGAATGCCATTCTGAGAGAAGTGAAATACCATCTTGACCAGGCATCCAAACATCCATTAAAATCAAATCAAAAGAGTTTGTTTTAACAATAGTTTTTGCTTCAGCAGCACTTCTTGCTAGAACAGTCGAGTAATTAACATCTTCTAAAATATCCTTGATAATCTCTGTATTCTCTTTTTCATCATCAATAATAAGTATTCTGCCTAAAATNGCTTCTTCATTCATTTTTTTATCCCCTTTTCAGGTTTAATTATACTGAATTCAATTGTTATTCTTGCTCCTTGAGGNTCAACATTACTTGCAAATATTTGACCCTCATGTTGCTCAATAATATTTTGAACAATTGCCAAGCCTAACCCACCACTTTTTTCTTTNGTTGTAATATAAGGCTCAAANATTTGATCAATAATATCNTCTGGGAAGCCACTTCCATCATCNATCATAGTGAAACNAACTAAGCCTTCATCTTTTTTGAATCTTGATTTAATTTTAATATTTAAAATACCATCCTCTTTCTTAGCTTCAATTGANTTTTTAATCAAATTAATTATAACCCTAGAAACCGCATCTTTATCTATCTGTAATTCTGGNAAGTCACCACTNAAATCAAGATCAATTCTTAAATTTTCATTATTATCATAAAGAGCAACAGATTTATTAATCAAAGCATTTAGTGAGGTAGAAACTTTCACAATTTCAGGCGTATTAGCATAATTTGCAAAGGCGCTTACCATTGAATCCATAGAGGCAACTTGATCAATAATAGTTTGTGTTGTTTTATTAATAATTGCAGAATCTTTAGTATCTAATTTATCTAAAAAAAGGTTGCGTAACCTTTGTGCAGATAGCAATATAGGAGTTAGTGGATTTTTAATTTCATGTGCCATTCGAACTGCAACCTCACCCCATGCAGCTTTTTTCTGGGCGCGATTTAATTTTGAAATATCATTTATAATAATAACGTATCCAAGTGATTTATTTTCAATATCAAGAACAGCTCCCTGGCAATATATAAGTCGATATCGATCTTTTAATGTCAGTTCAACTTCTCCATTCCATTCAGGTAAATCATCACCTATCTTTTTCTCAATAAATGAAAAAAGAGGCTCTAAATTTGGGTAATCTTCGATTATGGCATCATAGGATTTTGAAATAAAAATTGTCTCATCTTGAATTTG